>OGOP01002764.1_pt1 | contig 10464 bp, 10 predicted proteins | sample 1552591 | NCBI WGS metagenome assembly OGOP01 (sample SAMEA2580120, study PRJEB22360) | human gut metagenome | biome: human gut; feature: human-associated habitat; material: faeces | place: Denmark | collected 2008/2010 | reverse complement strand
GTTTCATTCATCATATTTCCGGACTTCCGGATTTCAGCGCACTGAAATTCACCAAATACAATCAGTATGAGTCCCTGATCCTTCCGATGCAGCGCTACCTTGAGGCCGCAGGCGTTCACTTCCAGTTCAATACGGAAGTTACCAACGTTGTCTTTGAATTCCGCAATGGCAAAAAGATCGCTTCCGCAATTGAATGTAAGGTAGACGGCGTGGAAAAAGGCATTCTGCTCACAGAAAATGATCTTGTCTTCGTCACAAACGGAAGCTGCACTGAGGGTACAATTTACGGCGACCAGAACCACGCACCGAATGGTGATGCAGAGGTACGTACCAGCGGCTGCTGGAGCCTGTGGAAAAACATTGCAAAACAGGATCCGTCCTTTGGACATCCGGAGAAATTCTGCTCCGATATTGCAAAGACAAACTGGGAATCCGCAACAATTACCACTCTCGACAATAAGATCATTCCGTATATCACTAATATCTGCAAACGTGATCCGAGAACCGGAAAGGTTGTTACCGGCGGTATCGTAAGCTGCCAGGATTCCAAGTGGCTTTTAAGCTGGACCATCAACCGTCAGGGACAGTTCAAAGAGCAGGATAAAGATAAGGTATGCGTATGGGTTTACAGCCTGTTCACCGACGTACCTGGCGACTATGTGAAGAAACCGATGAAAGAGTGCACTGGTAAAGAGATCACCGAAGAGTGGCTGTACCACCTCGGCGTGCCGGTTGACCAGATTCCGGAGCTGGCAGAGAACAGCGCTGTCTGCGTACCGACCATGATGCCGTACATCACCGCATTCTTTATGCCAAGAAGAAAGGGCGACCGCCCGGATGTCATCCCGGATGGCTGCGTCAACTTCGCATTCCTCGGACAGTTCGCTGAGACACCAAGAGATACCATCTTCACGACAGAGTATTCCGTTCGTACCGCAATGGAAGCTGTTTACGGACTCCTCGGCGTAGACCGCGGCGTGCCGGAAGTATGGGGCAGCGTTTACGATATCCGCGACCTGCTGGACAGCTCCGTGAAACTGATGGATGGAAAATCCCCGCTGGAAATCGAGCTTCCTGGACCGCTCAATCTGCTGAAAAAACCTCTGCTGAAACTGGTAGATGGAAATGTAGTTGGAGATCTCTTAAAAGAGCATGGAATTATCAAAGAGGATATGGTGAAATAAGAAATAGAAAATAAGTAAGAAATGCAATAAGACCTGCGCTTTCAAACGGCGCAGGTCTTATTGCGTTGCTATGTATGGTCTCAAACAATTATAGCAATTCCAGAAAATAATGCAAAAAATCCAGCACTGCAGAACGTGAATTACTGCGTCACGGATTTTCGTCGTACCCCGGTACGCCTTCAAATCCGTTCCTTGTAATTCGCGCCCTGCAGCACTGCCTTTTTTGCGTTATTTTCTGGTCTTGCTATAAGCAGATTTCTTCGTGAAAAACAGTGCGGCACAGACGGCGGCGATGCCTCCAGCGAGCTTTGCAACGAGAAGCGGCACGACAAAATCAGGATCGGTGCCGAACGTAAATCCCATATGTGCGGCGATGGTCGATGCGGCGGAGACGAGGAAAGCTGCGTTTACAATCTTTCCGCGCTCGTCCATTTTTTCCATCATTGTAATCGCCGGAACAGGGCTGACAATGCCCATCAGAAGGCCGGCGGCACTGCTGTCGTTCATGCCGGTTTTTCTTCCAATAAAAGAGAGCGGCTTTTTGAGCACCCGCTGTAAAAGCTCCGCCGTCGGAAGGCTGCCGAGCAGTACAATGCCGATAGACGAGACAACCGCCATCGCGTCCTCCAGCGGCGCAAGGTCCGGGAGCAGCGAAAAGCCGGTCATATAGCAGAACGCGCCCGCGATGAGGCCGATCGTCGTCAGAAGCCGGATCACATCTGCAAATACCGTGAACGCGCGCACGGTCTGTTCCGGAAAACGCCAGATGCCGAACATCAGCAGAAAGCAGAAGAGGAGCACCGGGAGCGACTGAAGTACGATCTGCAGAAAAGAGAGCCCTGAGAGCAGTCCGCCGACGATCATCGTGACGGGAAGCGTGCCCGTGCCGATCAGCATGCCGCGGGAGAAAAAGAGGCGGTCGCCGCTTTTCAGCATTCCCATGCCGACCGGAATCGTAAAGGTGATGGTACAGCCAAGCGTCGCCGCAATCACAAGTCCTGCGTAGCGCACCATCTCCTGCGATGCCGAAAGCTCTCCGGCGAGCTGGTAGCCGCCCATGTCAATGGCGAGAATGCCGGCGAGAAGTCCCGCATCCAGCCCCAAAAAGTTCCAGATGGGAACGAGGGCGAAACGGAGAAAGCGGGAGAGCAGCGGGGTGAGGCAGATGATGCCCGACATGGAAAGTGCCGTCGGTCCAAGCAGCGTAAAGCCCTCCTCAAACCGTTTTCCAAGTCCGAAGCGATTGCCAGCGATCCGGTCGACACCGCCGAGTACCGCGCCGACTGCCATGATCCACATAATAATCTGATTCATAAAAAGAGAACCTTTCTAAATAAGTATTTTGTCTTTATATCTGCTCTTCAAATGCAATTTCATTTTTCAGCAGAAACTGGCGGACTTCCTCATCGAAGACGCGGTCGAGCGACTTGTCCATCGTAAAGATTTTGAGGGAAGTTCCGGTGGTAAGTAAGAGTTTTCCGTCCTTATACTGAAAATTCAGAAAGCATCCAAACACGTTCTCTATTTCCAGCGGCAGCGCATGGTCCGCGATCATTTTTTCGCACGCCGCCTGCGGAAGCTGAAACACAAATTTGAACTGCAGGGGTGTCCGTTTTCCTTTGATGACGGAATAGCAGAACGATTTCACATCTTTCCAGAGAAGCCGCGTCCGCCCTTTTTCTTTTAAGAGCTGCGCGTCATCGGGATCGAAAAAGTCCGTGTGAAGACTGCCGTCGATGGAGAACGTCGTAAACGTTGTGATCGACGCCTCGGAGACGGGAAAGCGGTCAAATGTCTCGAGACGGAGCAGGGTGTTCATAAAATTCTTTAACTGTGTAATCTGCAGGATAATCATCCGTAGTTAAAACCAGCCTTTCTTTTTAAAATACCAAATTTCAACAGCAACAATGAGAATACAGACGCCGATCAGGATGAAGTACGCATACGGGGCAGAAAGCTCAGGCATATGCGTAAAATTCATGCCGTACCAGCCGGCGATCAGGGAAAGCGGGAAAAAGATCGTCGAGACGACCGTCAGAATCCGCATCGTATCGTTCTGACGCAGGTCGATCTGCGCCTGCTGCATCTCGCGGATCTGCAGGGCGTACTCCCGCAGCATCTGGGTGTGGTCGTACAAACGGTCCACGCGGTTTCCAAGGCGCGAAAACTGACGGGCGCATTCCGGGGGAAGAAAGTGATTTTCGTCCTCGGAGAGTATTTCGCACATGTCGAGAAGCTGCTGGTAATAGGCATGGAACACGAGCAGCTCCCGACGGATCGTGATCAGGGTCCGCTGCAGCTCTTTTGGCAGAGTGTCGAGAAGAGACTCCTCGATTGTCGCGAGGCGCTTCTCAAAATTCTGCAGATAGAGCATATCCTCCTGGATCAGCGATTCCAGAAACGAGAAAAACAGGTGGAAGACATCGGAAGTATCGAGCGGTTCTTCCGGGAAGAGGAGGCTCTGCAAAGCCGGAAGTGTCTGTTCGTCGGCTGCCAGAATAAGCTGCCCCCGGTCGAGATAAAACGCAAGCGAGAATGCAAGGTGAAGCGGATGCGTCTTGTCCGGGACGGCAAGCGATCCGACCAGGCAGTCAGGCAGCAGCTCTGCGCGGCAGTATTCGATGCGCTCCGGCTGCAGACTGCGCCGGAAAAGAGAAAATCCGGGCAGCGCCGCGCAGGCTTTGGAAGCTTCCGAAAACGAAAGCAGGGAAAGCCGGACCGAATCCGAAAAAGTCCATTCCATACGTACCACCTCCTGAAAATAAGCAATGGAAAAATATCCATAAACAAAAAAGCCGTATGACCGTAGTATACCGCAAAAAGGGGAGTGCGACAAGAAAAGGAAAAAACTTTTAACGGAAAAACTTTTATTGGGAAAAAACTTTTTGCAATGGAGCACTAAGTGTGTTATGATAAAATGTAGTTATCAAAACTACATGACAAAATATCAAAAAATTCACTGTGTCGAATTCGTCCCTAGTTCAGGAAGGTTTGAAAAAGAGCGGTGATTGGAAATACGAAACGTCCGCAGTGAGAAAAAGCGGAATCAAGTTTGGAGGGACAAAATATATGAGTTTTCACATTGTTGCAGACAGCTGCTGTGAACTGACAGCAGATATGAAAAAAAGAGGAAATATTGAAATTGCACCGCTGACCCTGGAAGTCGGTGGTGAATCCATTCTGGATGACGAAACATTTGATCAGAAGTCATTCCTAAGAAAAGTGGCGGAGTGCCCGGAATGCCCAAAATCCGCATGCCCGTCTCCGGAGTATTTCCGCACGGCATTTCTGAACGGGGCAAAGCACTGCTATGCGGTAACGCTTTCCGCACAGCTCAGCGGATCCTATAACAGTGCAGTGCTTGGAGCCAACCTGGCACAGGAAGAAGATGAGGACCTGAAAATTCATGTGTTTAATTCCAGAAGTGCATCCATCGGTGAGACACTGATTGTGAAAAAAATCGTGGAGTGTGAAGAAGCCGGTATGAGCTTTGAACGTGTAGTTGAGACAGTAGAACTCTACATCAGCACACAGCATACCTATTTTGTGCTGGAAAATCTCGAAACGTTGCGGAAAAACGGCCGCCTTTCCAAAACAAAAGCACTTGTTGCATCCGCGCTTAAGATCAAACCGGTTATGGGAGCCACATCGGAGGGCGATATCGTACAGCTCGATCAGGCGCGCGGCATCAACAAAGCACTGATGAAAATGGTCGATGCCATTGTAAATGACGCACAGCATGTAGAAAACAAAACGCTTGCCATCTCTCATTGCAACTGCCCGGAGCGCGCCGAGATGGTAAAAGAAGCCCTTCTGGAGCGCCTTGCGGTACAGGATGTCTTCGTACTCGATACCCAGGGCGTCAGCAGTATGTATGCAAATGACGGCGGAATTATCATTGCATTATAACTTTTCTCTTCCCTTTTTGTTGAAAATGTAGTATAATTTTCAACATGTTTGAAAGTGCCGCCGAGCACTTTTTAGAAATCAAAGGAGAAGTAGAACCATGAGTCAGGAAAAAGTTGACCGCTATAAAAAGGAAAAAGCGAACCGTGAGAAAATCATGAGACGTGAAAGATGGATCACGAGACTGGAAGTTACCGCTTTCGTCGTTGTTCTGGCTACCCTGATCGGCTGGTTCTCCGTTGCTGTTTACCAGAACTCGGTAGCAGAGAAAAAGGCGAACCGCACGACAGAAACCACAACGATGAACGTGACGGATATTCAGAATTATCTGAGCGAGACCAACACATCCAGCGACAGCAGTGCAGATGACACCAGCGACAGCTCTGATGCTTCCGATACATCTTCGGACAGCACAGCAGATACGGCAAGTGACAGCACAGCAGATTCCATCAGCGAAAGTACAGCGGAATAAGCAGAATTGTTAAAGAAAGTAAAAGCGCTTACCACAGACGGGAAAATCCCGGGGTGATAAGCGCTTTTGTTATAGAGATTTAGAAAAAAACTATGAGAAACACGCTCCGCGAGTTTCTCAAGTTATCGCGGCAGTCGCCAAGGTCTCGTGCAAGCACGGACTTTGGCTCGTTGCCCGCGTAAATTAAAAAACCGGAGGACATACATCCCCCGGCCTTTCGCTTATGGTTAATTAGCATTTAACAACGTTGGAAGCCTGCATTCCGCGAGCACCCTCGGTAAGATCGTAAGTAACCGCCTGACCTTCGTCAAGAGTTTTGAATCCTTCACCCTGGATAGCGGAGAAATGTACGAATACATCGTTTCCGTCTTCGCCTGTGATGAAGCCATAGCCCTTCTCTGCGTTAAACCATTTCACTGTTCCCTTGTTCATTGTGAGTTACCTCCATAAAATTAAAAAATAAGCATGATGTGGGAATGCATATGTTCCCTCATAAGCGAGTGAACTTTTGGTAAAAAAATTCACTAGCTATTACAGATTATATTGAAGGTGAATGCTAATATAATCTCTAATAGCTAGTGACCACGTATTACATCTCAACATCTTCTCGATTGAGACTATTATAATCTTGCAAATCAAAAAAGTCAAGAAAAAACTCTTTATTTCAGGAAAGATTTCGTGTATTATAAAAAGGAATAAATGGTCGGACGACGGCCAGAAGAAAAGAAAGGATCAGAGAACGTAAGATGAGTATCTTAATCAAAAATGGACAGGTCATCGACCCGGCCACCCAAAAAGACGAAATCAGTGATGTTCTGATCGAAAACGGCGTTATTACACGGGTTGAAAAAGGAATCCGTGTAAAAGATGCGCAGGTAATAGATGCAAAAGGCTGCTATGTAATGCCTGGCATCATCGATATGCATGTACATCTCCGCGACCCGGGGCAGACATATAAAGAAGATATTGAAAGCGGTTCGAAAGCAGCAGCAAAAGGAGGCGTGACAACGCTGGTAGCGATGCCGAATACAAAACCGGTCATCGACAGCTCGGACCGCGTCAACTATGTAACGATCAAAGCAGACCGTTTTTCTCCGATTAATGTACTGCAGGCAGGCGCCATCACAGTAGGACAGAAGGGTGAAGAGCTCGCCGATATCGAGGGCATGGTAAAAGCCGGCATCCCGGCGATCAGCGAGGACGGAAAATCCGTTATGAATGCGCTGCTCTACAAAGAGGCCATGGAGATTGCCGCAGAGAAAAACATTCCGGTGCTGGCTCACTGCGAGGACAAGAACCTCGTAAACGGCGGCTGCATGAATGAGGATGCAAACTCGAGAGAGTGGCATCTGCCGGGCATCACAAACTCCGTAGAGAACACGATTGTTGCAAGAGATATCGTACTTGCCGCAGAGACAGGTGCACACCTGCATCTGTGCCACTGCTCGACCAAAGAGAGCGTGGATATGGTGCGTGAGGCGAGAAAGGCCGGCGTTTCGATTTCCGCCGAGGTCTGCCCGCATCACTTTACCCTCTGCAGCGACGACATCGTAAAGGGCGACACCAACTACAAGATGAATCCGCCGCTCCGTACGAAAGAGGATCTCGAGGCACTGCGCCAGGGTCTGAAAGACGATGTCTTCGATGTCATCAGCACCGATCATGCACCGCATGCGCTGACCGAGAAACAGGAGTCCTTCAAGAAAGCTCCGTTCGGCATCGTCGGACTGGAGACGAGCGTGGCTCTTACCATCACCGAACTTGTGGATACCGAGATCATCACCCCGATGCAGATGGCGGAGAAGATGAGCTACAATCCGGCAAAAATCCTGCACCTGGACAAGAAAGGTTCTCTTGCACCTGGCATGGACGCCGATGTGGTTGTCATCGATCCGGAAGCAGAGTATGTGATCGATCCGAAGGAGTTTGTTTCCAAGGGCAAAAACACTCCGTTCGGCGGCAAGAAAGTCAAAGGAAAAGTTATGGCTACCGTATGCGGCGGCAAGATTGTATACGAAGCTGAGTAATTTCTATAAGAAAAGAAAGAAGAGGGAGAGTAAGCAGATGATTAACAAACTGATTGCAAACATTAAAAAAACAAATGCACCGATCGTCGTAGGTCTGGACCCGATGCTGAACTATGTGCCGGAGCACGTACAGAAAAAGGCATTTGCCGAGTACGGAGAGACACTCGAAGGAGCTGCAGAGGCCGTTTGGCAGTTCAATAAAGCGATTGTCGACGCAACATACGATCTGATTCCGGCTGTAAAACCGCAGGTTGCCATGTATGAGCAGTTTGGCGTTCCGGGAATGGCAGCGTATGAGAAGACCGTTTCCTACTGCCAGGAAAAGGGTCTCGTTGTCATCGGCGATATCAAACGAGGCGATATCGGTTCTACTTCTGAGGCGTATGCAGTCGGCCACCTCGGCCACGTGCAGGTGGGAAGCAAATCCTACGCCGGATTCCATGAGGATTTTGCAACTGTCAATCCGTATCTTGGATCTGACGGCGTAAAACCGTTCATCAAGGTCTGCAAAGAGGAGAAAAAAGGTATCTTTGTTCTGGTAAAAACCTCGAACCCGTCCAGCGGCGAGTTCCAGGACCGCATCATCGACGGACGTCCGCTGTATGAGTGGGTCGGCGAGCAGGTTGCCGCGTGGGGCGAGGAGCACATGGGCGATGATTACAGCTATGTGGGAGCTGTTGTCGGCGCTACGTACCCGGAGATGGGCAAGGTGCTGCGTAAGGTAATGCCGAAATCCTACATCCTGGTACCGGGCTACGGTGCACAGGGCGGAAAAGGAAAAGACCTCGTTCACTTCTTCAATGAGGACGGACTGGGTGCAATCGTAAACTCTTCGAGAGGTATTATCGCTGCTTACAAACAGGAAAAATATGCCGAGTTTGGCACTGAGAACTTTGCGGATGCTTCGAGAGCAGCTGTAAAGGATATGGTTGAGGATATCAGCGGGGCGCTTGCTGCTGCAAAATAAGAATACAGGGTGAAAAGCTCAGAAGGTCTGCCGGGTAGATGTTATGTCCGCCGGAGGATATTTTGGGCTTTTCGCCGATTCAAGAAAATAAAAGGAGTGTTCAGCTTATGAAAATCAAGGAATGCTGTACTGTGGAAAGTCAGGAGTGCATTGCAAAAGGAATTTACAGCATGTGGATTTCCACGAAAGTGATTGCGAAAGAGGCGAAGGCCGGCCAGTTTATTTCTCTGTTTTCGAAAGACGGCAGCCGTCTTCTGCCGCGTCCGATTTCTCTTTGTGAGATCGACCGGGAGGGAGGAAGACTTCGGATTGTCTACCGTGTGGCAGGTGCAGGAACGGAGGAGTTTTCGCATCTGAAAGCGGGGGATGAGGTTGATATTTTAGGGCCGCTTGGAAATGGATTCCCGATCGAGGAAGGTAAGGGAAAACGTGTGATGCTGATGGGCGGCGGTATCGGTGTTCCGCCGATGCTGCAGACGGCGAAGGATCTTGGAACGGACACGATCATCTGCTGTGGTTACCGCGATGAGTTGTTCTTAAATGAGGAGTTTGCTGCGGCAGGCGATCTTCATATTGCAACGGAGGACGGAAGTGCCGGTGTGAAGGGCAATGTGATGGATGCGGTGCGCGAGGATCATCTGGAAGCAGATGTGATTTTTGCCTGCGGTCCGGCTCCGATGCTGCGTGCGATTAAGGCGTACGGTCTGGAAAAGGGAATTCCATGCTGGATTTCGATGGAAGAGAAGATGGCGTGCGGCGTTGGCGCATGTCTTGCGTGTGTCTGCCAGTCGACTGAGGTGGATGGTCATTCACATGTGCACAACAAGCGGATCTGCAAGGACGGACCGGTCTTTTTAAGTACGGAAATTGAGCTGTAAGTGACGCGAGGAGGAGAAAAAGCGATGAAGACAAGTGTGAATCTGGCGGGTGTGGAACTGAAGAATCCGGTTATGACGGCATCTGGTACGTTTGGCTCCGGCGCGGAGTACAGTGAGTTTGTGGATTTGAAGGAGCTTGGCGCGGTTGTGACAAAGGGTGTTGCGAATGTGCCGTGGCCGGGGAATCCGACGCCGCGTATTGCGGAGGTTTACGGCGGAATGCTGAATGCGATCGGACTGCAGAATCCTGGTATTGATGTGTTCTGTGAGAGGGATATTCCGTTTTTGAAACAGTTTGACACGAAGATTGTGGTGAATGTGTGTGGACGGACGACGGAGGATTACTGTGAGGTTGTGGAGCGATTGACTTCGGAGCCGGTGGATCTGCTGGAGATTAATATTTCGTGCCCGAATGTGAAGGAGGGCGGTATTGCGTTTGGACAGGATCCGAAGGCGGTGGAGGCGATCACCAGAGAAGTTAAAAAATATGCGAAGCAGCCGATTATTATGAAATTGAGCCCGAATGTGACGGATATTACGGAGATGGCGCGGGCTGCGGAAGCCGGCGGGGCGGATGTGCTGTCGCTGATCAATACGCTTACTGGGATGAAGATTGATATTGAACGGCAGAAGTTTGCGATTGCGAATAAGACTGGCGGTATGTCGGGGCCGCCGGTAAAGCCGATTGCGGTGCGGATGGTGTATCAGGTGGCGCAGGCAGTGAAAGTGCCGATTATTGGTATGGGCGGTATTGCGTCGGCGGAGGATGCGCTGGAGTTTATTTTGGCGGGGGCTACGGCGGTTTCGATTGGGACGGCGAATTTCTTTAATCCGTATGCGACTGTTGAAACGGTTCGCGGTATCGAAGAGTATATGAGAAGGCATAAGGTTGACGATATTAATTCGCTGATCGGGGCGGTGAGATAAGACGGACGGCCTCGAGCGGCTTCGCATCTGCGGTGCGGCGGGCGAGAAAAAGAGGGCGGAACTGTGGCTCAGAATGGGCACGGGGAAACGGGAACCATCCCAT
>OGOP01002762.1_pt1 | contig 10469 bp, 7 predicted proteins | sample 1552591 | NCBI WGS metagenome assembly OGOP01 (sample SAMEA2580120, study PRJEB22360) | human gut metagenome | biome: human gut; feature: human-associated habitat; material: faeces | place: Denmark | collected 2008/2010 | reverse complement strand
GCTACAAAGCCAAGAAAGTCCAGCCCGTCGACATGTTCCCGATGACCTCGCACGTAGAGACGGTCGCGTTGATTGAGAAAGTATCTTTGTAATACCTGCCGATGCACCGCATGACTGAATACGACATTTCCGCCAATACGGTGCTGGATGCTATCAAAAACTGAATCGTGTAATACTGAAGGGAACAAGTCCTAGATTAGGGCTTGTTCTCTTTTTTGATGTGTATCCGTAGGGCTATATGTAATCAGAATATATGTTTTGTTGTCTTGACAGCTGTAGTGCACTGTGGCATACTGGACCGGTACGGATAGCCATAAGGAGATAAGGAGGGACCTTGATGATGATGGATCATATCTTAGGTACGCTCTATGGCATGGCTCTTGGCGATGCGATGGGCATGCCGTCGGAGCTGCTGAGCAGGCGGCGGATTCAGGAGATTTTCGGACGGATTACGACGTTCGAGGATAGCCCGGAGGAGAATCCGGCTGCCATTGACATGACAAAGGGGCAGTTCACAGATGACACAGCACAGGCGCTCGTCATCTTGGACTCGCTCATGGAGAATGATTTTGTACCGGACAAGCAGATTATTGCAAAGAACCTGATCCAGTGGGCATTTGACACCGATGCGTTCTCGAAGAACATCTTGGGGCCAAGCTCGAAGGCTGCACTCCATGCGATTCAGGCGGGTGAGGACCCGGGACCGCATACGGTAAAGGCCATCACGAATGGTGCTGCGATGCGCATTGCGCCGGTTGGCTGCCTGTTCAAGAGCACAGACTTGCCGAAATTGGCCAAGTTCGTCTTGGGTGTCAGTGAAGCAACGCACAAGACGGACGTGGCACTAGGCGGCGCCGGCATGGTGGCTGCGGCCGTCAGTGCAGCAGTGGAGGATAAGTCTTGGGATGAGATCATGCAGGCGGCTTCAGATGGCTATGATTTGACGGCGGCCTATGGCGCAGAGACGTACAGTGCCTCGCCGAAGGCTCGTCTGCAGATCGCTATGGACCTGGCCAAACGTCACGCCGATGATGCCGAAGCGTTCTCACTGAGTATCTATGAGACCATCGGCACGACGACCCTGGCGAGCGAAGCAGTACCGGCTGCACTTGGCATGGCGTACTACTATCGTGATCCAGAGAAGTGCAGCCTGGCATGTGCAAACCTCGGCGGCGATACGGATACGATTGGTGCAATGGCCGTCGCAATCTGCGGGGCTAAGTCCGGTGCTTCGGGCATTCCCGCAGAGCACATCGTTGTGCTGGAGAAGAGTAACCCTGTCGATTTCCATGCCTATGCGGATAGCCTGCTGAGCCACCGTGGCCATGTGGGCTGAGCTGATTCTCCTTGTAATGTATATTCTTGTATGAACTAGAAATGAAATAGGAGGTTTTTGCATGGATTCCGAAAAAGAAACAGTGTTCCTGCCGCCAGAAGAGCGTACGGACCGTCCTGGCAGCTTGTTCTTCCTCTACTGTGCGGCTAACATTGGTATTCTCGGTCTGGTATACGGAGCCATCATCGTTGGCTTTCATTTGAGTTTTTTCCAAGCAATCCTTGTCACGGTCCTCGGGTCCTTCTCCTTTGGCCTTGTCGGCCTCATGAGTTTGGCCGGCCGCGATACGGGTACAGTGACCTTCGTCCTATCTCGTGCAGCCTTTGGTTTCAAGGGCAACCTGATTCCTGCCATCGCGGCGCTCGTCTCGCATGCAGGTTGGCTGTCCATCAATGTCTGTACAGGAACGCTGACCGTCTTGGCGCTGTTTGTGACCTGCGGTCTCATGAATTCAGCTCTGACCATGGCCATCGCTCTGGCAATCTTTGTTGCTCTAGTCTTGGTCTCCGTGCTGTTCAGCCATGAGATGCTGATCCGCATGCAGACCATCTGCACGTATCTGTTCGGATTCTTGACGCTCGTCATTCTCGTGATCATCATCCCGCAGACGGATTGGGTCATGCTCGCAGCGATGCCAAGCGGCGACTGGCTCGGCAATTTCCTGCCGGCTCTGGCGTTTGTCGCAGCTGGTACGGGCATTGGCTGGACGAGCTATGCCGCAGACTACAGCTGCCATCAGGACCCGAAAAACTCGCGCAGCAAGGTTGCCTGGGCCGTCACGCTCGGCGGTGCCATCCCTCTGATCCTCATGCTCAGCGTTGGTATCCTGCTTTCGACGCAGGTCCCGGATCTCGCGCAGTCGGCCAATCCGATTGAAGTCATCAAAGGCGCCCTGCCGACGAATCTCGCCATCATCTATTACATCACAGCCATCGGCGGTCTGACGCCGCAGTGCTTCCTCGGCCTCAAGTCCTCGAAGCTCGTCCTCAAGGCAGCACATCTCATCTGGGATGATAAGCTGATTCTCTTGTTCCAGACGATTATCGTCACGGTCATCCCGGCAATCATCCTCTTCATTGCACAGGATTTTCAGGGGACCTTGGAAGGCTTCCTCGGCATCATCGGCAAGCTGCTGGCTGCCTGGTCGTCCATCTTCCTCGTCGATTATCTGATGTTGCGCTGTAAGCAGGGCTACAGCGAGAAGCTGCTGACGGACCCAGTCGATAACCAGATCAACTACAATGGTGTCATCAGTTGGATCGTCGGCTTCGTCATCGGCATGCTGTTCTCGAAGACCTTTATCTTCACCGGTCCATTTGCGACAGGCATCTTTGCCGGCAACAGCCTCAATGTCCTGTTGACACTTGCTGTCAGCGGCGGCCTCTACTTCATCTTGACGCTCTGCCATCCGCAGAATAAAGCAGAGTAAAGAAAGGTGGGATAGCGATGGAAGGGAAGGAACCTAAACGTATCTTGGTCCTGGGCTCGGCTGTCATCGACGTCATCATCGATATCGAGCGCCTGCCTAAGGCAGGCGAGGATATCCCGGGCATCCAGAAAGGCATGATTGTCGGCGGCTGTGCGTTCAACGTATCTAAGATTTTAGATGGACTGCATATGCCGCATGATCTCTGTGTCCCCGTGGGACAAGGTATGTATGCCAACCGCATCCGCCAGGCCCTGCGGCAAGGCGCCCATGATGTCTTGATTGAAGATACTCGCTGCGACAATGGCTACAGCTTGTCTCTCGTTGAAAAAGACGGCGAGCGGACTTTTATCTCCATCGACGGCATCGAGACGAAGTGGCAGGATGCTTGGCTGGCAAATCTTGATGCAACGCGTTACGATTACATCTATGCATCCGGCTACGGCTTTCAGGATGGCAACACGAGCGGAGATGTCATCATGCGCTTCCTACGCTGCAAGAAGCCAGATTGCCGCCTCATTCTCGACCCAGGCCCGCGTCTCTTGGGCAAACAGTTTGAAGAAGAGCTGCTGCAGATGGGGACTATCCTCGAGATGAATCAGGCAGAAGCAAAAGCCATGGGCCAGTCAGAAGACGTCCGCCAGGCTGCTAGGAATCTTCAGAAACGCACAGGCCAGCCTGTCATCGTCACGATGGGCAAGGCAGGCACTCTCTGTTGCACGTCAGACAGTGAAGAAATCGTCCCAGCTGTCACCGTCAAAGCTATCGATACCATCGGCGCCGGCGACTCGCATACAGCAGGCTTCCTCGCCGCACTCGCGCAAGGGAAGACGCTGATAGAAGCCTGCGTTGAGGCTAACTGCGTCGCAGCGCGCGTCGTACAGCATGTGGGATGCTCGTTGCAGTAAATTTCTCATACGATAGAATAGGCTGGGGATATTCCTTAGCCTATTTCTGTTGTTCCAATCCATTCTTTGACGTATAAGGTGATGATGAGAATAGGTTATCGTAATAATTCTAAATTAATATCATTGTTTTCGAATTGCCTAATATAAGCAACTATATTGTTTTTTTTTGACTCGATACAGAAGGAAAATTTTCTTTTTTAGAGAATCTTAAAATAAGATGATGCATCTGACTGATTAAAGCGCTGCAGGACCACGATCCATTATCGCCTACACGATGAGTGCCGCGAGATGCTGTATAAGATATACGAAAAGCGCTATGAATGCATGGCGCATAGCGGACTCGAGATAGGGAAAGAAGAGTTTGTAGATCTCATCCTGAAAAAATGAATGCAGTAGACTAATATCATAGGAGATTATTATGAATGTGTTCGGAAAATATGTTGACTACCTAGCCTATCATTGTAACGATTGTGGGGGCACATTTCTGGCTAGATTAGATCCTGATAAATGCAAGTTTTGTGGTAGCAATAATATTGATCTTGCAGAAAATAAACGTGTCTGTTCTCATTGCGGTAAATTGATGAATGATGGATATGTATTTTATGATGGAGAAGCCTATTATTGTTCTGATGAATGCTTACATCAGCATTTCGCTGAAGCGGAATATATTCGAGCTTTTAATAGTGATGATGCCTATTGGACAGAGTGGTAGTAATAATGGCCTTTTATATCCATTGACTATCCAAGTTCAGAGATAGCATAACTAAAAAACGATAAGTTGCTAGAAGTCTATGGATTATTAAGTCGTTTTTATAGCTCAAGAGATGCGGCTATAATAAAAGAAATATATATTCTGAAATTGGAGGATTTTATATGGGGAGAATGACGGAAAATGCCATCAAGGAATTATTTAATTATGGAAAGGAAGTTTATCAGAAACATATTTCTTTAGATGATGCAGCTGAAAAGGTACATGATGAATCTCTAGAAGTGGCTTTTTCTTCAGCTAAACATTATATAAAATGGTATGAAGAGATGCGAAATGGAGATTTTCTTACATGGAATTCAAACTCAGATCTTTTGCTTTATTATGCAGAACATATTATCAAAGAAAATGGACTGGAAGCAGGAAAATTGGCCTGCCAGAGTGTATTGAAATTTGCAGATCATGTAAATCGTACAGAACTGGCAGAATCTGTTCATAAACTTGTTGATCAATACCATTTGAATTCTGATGAACGGATGGATGGAGACTATATTATATCACAGAAGAGAGAAAAAAATATTTCTCCATCTGTCGGTCTTCGATCCATTAAATCATTTATTGCTAAGAAAGGATTTTCATATGAGGATAATTTAATTGAAAATTTCTATCTTTGTTTGAAGGCCAAGCCTTTTGTGATTCTGGCGGGAACTTCAGGAACAGGGAAAACACGTCTGGTACGGCTTTTTGCTGAAGGAGCTGGAGCCACAAGGGCTAATGGCCGATATCAACAGGTAGCGGTGCGGCCAGACTGGTCGGATTCCTCAGACCTGTTTGGCCATGTAGACTTGAATGGGAATTTTATATCAGGAGCAGTAACGGATTTCGTAGAAAAGGCAGCAGAGGACTTGACACATCCTTATTTCCTCTGCCTGGATGAAATGAACTTAGCTCGAGTGGAGTATTATCTTAGCGATTTCCTTTCAGTGGTAGAAACTCGGGAAATGAGGGACGGTCATATTGTTACAGATCCTATCCGATTGGAAGGACATAAGAATCTGAGTCTGCCGGAGAATCTGTATGTGGTGGGAACAGTAAATATGGATGAGACCACCTTTCCCTTTAGCCGCAAGGTATTGGACCGTGCCAATGCCATTGAATTTTCTTTTGTTGACTTGATGCCACCAGATGGAAAAGAAGATTCAGAAGTAGTGGATCTTCTGCCTTTTGACAATAGATTTTTTCGGGGTGAATATCTGACTCTTCAGCAGTGCCTTGAGGATGAGGACGAAGAACAGATCCGAAACTGGTGTTTACTACTATGTCAGTGTAACGATATTTTGAAAAAGGCCAATGCTCAGGTGGGATATCGAGTTCGGGACGAAATTATATTTTATCTGCTCTACAGTCAGAAGTATAGTCTGATGGAGAAAAGGGAAGCTATGGACTGGGAAATCCTCCAGAAAATCCTGCCTAGGATTCAAGGAAGCAGTAGTGCGGTGCGTGATTTGCTGGGAGAGCTGTTCCAGTTCTGTGCAGGTGATTATGAAGGCCTGAGGACGGATTCTGGAGAAATTAATCGGAAGATGAGCAAACTTCTGAAAGAGGCTGGAGAAAAGGTACGGTTTCCTAGAAGTGCAGCAAAATTGGCTTCCATGATGAGGAGATATGAGGAAGATGGATTCACATCATACTGGCAGTGAGGAATTGTTCTTTATTCAGACGCCTCAAATAAGTGTCACGATGAAAGGGCGGTCTCTGTATCCTCGAGCAACAGTGCTGGGGACGGAGGAACCGATTGCTTCCTTTGCGCTTTCTTGCAAAGATGAGCCAGAAAAAGTCCGTTTCTTAGGAGAAGAGATGGATCCAGGGCTTGGTAACATGGCAGTGAAGCCAGTATTCTATGAACAGTCTCCCTATGAGCTTGTAGTGGAAAACCGAGGAGAGAGTGAAATCAAGTTCCGCCATGTAAATTCTCGAATACAGAAATGTATCACGCCTGTGGGGAGCAGTGGACGGTTACTTAGCGGTGTGGTGAATTTTGGTAATGATATCGGTTACTCGGATTTTGTTGTCTGTGTAGATGGGAAAGAGTATCTGCGGTTTACAGTGGAGGTGTTCCCTGAGAAAATCAGTTATCGAAAAGATTACCTGGCTATTATGACAGATGTGATGGATGAGTTGTACAGCTTGATCTTTGATTTTCTCAGAAAGACCTATTCTGGATGGGGACAGCAAGGAAAAAGACAGAGCAGTGCAGTAGAATTTTACGGAGTAATTTGTCGGATTTTTGACGAGTATCTTAGAGCTCTGGATCGGATTCTCTATCAGCCTCATCATGAGTTGCAAAGTGTTCACAGAATTATGCCCAGTTACAAAGCAAGACGAACGGACAGGATGACCTTAAAATGGCTGGAACATCATCCAGATTGTGCTATGCGTCAGGATGGACGAATTATGGCGAGAAAGATACTGGCTTTGGAAAAGCGAAGTACCTGTGACACTCGTGAAAACCGACTGGTCCGGTTTATGATAGATTCTACTTTGCGTCGTCTGCGTAGCTTTCGAGAAAAGGTTCTGCTGATAGGACGAGAAGGAAGCGGCGAAGTAACGAGACAGGTGGATTCCATGATTGGACAGCTGGAACGACGAGTACAGAGGTCCTTCCTAGGCAATTTGGAGGAAACCATTGGAGAAACGGGAATGTCTCTTGTGTTTTCCATGGCGCCAGGCTATCGAGAGTTGTACCGGTATTTTTTGATGTTGGAACGAGGACTGGATGTGTCTGGAGATATTTTCCGGATGTCGGTAAAGGACTTAGCTCAGCTGTATGAGTATTGGTGTTTCATCAAATTAAATCACCTTCTGAAAGAGAGGTACCAGCTGGTTTCCCAGGATATTATTCGGACGGAAGGCAGTCGACTATTTGTGACATTGGTGAAGGGAAAAGGTTCTCAGGTAAGTTACCGGAATCCAGTAACAGGAGAGGCTATAGCACTTCGCTACAATCCTCGCGGACGGGAATTGCCTACGGTACCACAGAAGCCGGATAATGTGCTGACTCTGGTGAAGAAAAGCTTAAACAGCGGAGAAATGACCTGTCGATATGTGTTTGATGCGAAATACCGGATTGATCCGGCTTTGCCGGGAAGCTACTACTGCAATGTCATTAGTTCCAAGCCCGGGCCGCGGGAGGAAGACATTAACACTATGCATCGGTATCGGGATGCCATTGTGTGTGAAAGCGGGCAGGAGATATTCCGACGCACCATGTTCGGAGCTTATGTGTTGTTTCCTTACGGAAATGAGAAAGAATATTGCCATCACAAATTTTACCAGAGCATAGAGAAGGTGAATATTGGAGGACTGCCATTTCTACCTTCTGCAACGAAGTTGGTAGAAAGACAATTGACGGAACTGGTGGATGATTCGCCGGAAACAGCTCTGGCAGAAACCGTCCTTCCTTCTGGAATTGAAAAGAAACTGGTGAAAATGGACTGGTCGCATCGGGATGTGCTGATAGGATCACTGCGGAATCATGATCAACTGAAAATTTGTCTGAAAAAATACTTTTATCACGTTCCCGCGGACAAGATAACGGATAAAAATCTGCCCATCCATTATGTAGCTTTATACCAGTCGAAGAATCTTTTCGGCAGTGAAGCTGGTATCAGGTACTGGGGCGAAGTGATTCGCACGGAACAAGTGAAGCGAAGAGAGATCCAAGAAATCCCCAAGCAGTCGGATGACCTGTATTATCGATTTGTCGTAAAGGCATGGAACCAGCTGGATGTTCCTGTTGGCGTGCGAGAGCTGGGACCAAGGAAGCCTCTGTTTACTACTCTCTTTCAGTTGCTGCACAGCAGAGAAGTACCGGACTTGCTAATCCAGTCGGAAGAGGATTTTCGGATGTACTCAGAACTTCGTCGCCTCACAGGCACTCAGTCAGAAGATTCGACGGCCCCTCTGTGCTGTCGGTGGCATGATTGTCTCTTGGACGGAAGTGATGATAGATTGCGGCTAATTCGAGATGGAAAGATTGTGCTAGAAGTGGAAAAACAGCAGTTCTTGCGGCATCCGGGGAGATATTTTCGGCTCCTTCGGAATGCACAGAGTGGTGTGCTGCTTTAGCTATCATATGACATGTTAAGATGTGAGTTAGAGTAGTAAAAAGCCTCCAACTTATAAGCTCTATTTATAGGTTTGAGGCTTTTACATAGAAAGTATTTATTTTTCTGTATTATCATCGTCATCTTTGAGTTTCAGCCGGGAAGTGCCGGGGATATCCTCCCTTTCCCAGTTCATGACGTACCAGTCGTGGTGGGGGCGTAGTATTCGATGTCATCACCGGGCTGGAAGTATTGGTCGGCATGGTCCACGAGAGACTCGATGCTTTCATACCGATATCCTCAACATGGAGATCGGCCGCGAGCTGCTGTTCCACAGAGGTCAGAAGCCCTTGAACATCAAGCGCTACGACTTTTTTCATGACCCGCTCTACGCGGAGTGCCAGCAGATGGGGAAGGGGCCCCATACAATCGTGGATGATAGCGGTGATGTGAATTTGTCTTTGTGGTGAATGGGGGGATAGACAATGCTTTACTTGATCACGGATACGCATCTGGGCCATCAGAATATGCTCAAGAGCTGCGGTCGTCCGACGAGATTCACGAACCTCATCCTCGACAACTGCCGTAAGATGGTCAGGAGTAATGACACGCTGATCCATCTTGGTGATGTGGCGTGGAATGAGGAGGAGCTCGTGCGCTTCATGAAGCTGCCCGGCCATAAGGTCCTGGTGCGCGGCAATCATGACAAGAAGTCGACGCCGTACTACATGGAAGCGGGTTTTGATCTCGTTGTCGACTCGATGACGATGACGCTGCAGGGCATCCGGATTCTCTTCTCGCATGCGCCGCAGTACGGCCATACGGCTGATATCAACATCCACGGCCATCAGCATGACCTTCATTACGAAGATGTCTTCCATCGCTACTGGCCCTTGGCCTTGGAGCATATGGGGTATAAGCCGCTGCCCCTTGACGACAGGACGGTCGGCGTCCTGCAGAGCTGGGTGAAGCGGGGCCGCAATCCGTCGAAGAAGGAACTCTATGCTCTGCATCAGGGCTATCTCGGCACGGCCAGTACGCGAGACTACATCGGCAACACCAAGGCCAATATGCCAAAGCCGCTCTGCATCTGGGCTGACGATGGTACGGAGCACATTGTCGGCAATGATGATGTTGCTTGTTTTCACTATCACACGGGCTGTATCTTCCTGGCCATGCAGCGCGATACCTTTGAGAGTCTTCTGGGCAAGCAGATCTATACCGTCGTCCAGCTGCCATGGGAAGGCGAGCGCTTCGCTCAGCCTTACCGCATCATCGAGCAGCAGGCGGAGACTGTCAGGAGCGAGAGCAGTCCGTTCGCATCTGATATGGTGCTGTGCTGGTTCCGCGTAGCACCAATCTGATGCATCGTGAGCCGGATGATGAATACCTGCGCTATATATTACCGCACAATTCGACGGGTGAATTTCCTTTAACATGATGAAGGATATTCACCCGTCGAATTTTTCGCTTAGGCTGGAATACGACGAAATAAGAACGAACTTTGACAAAACCTTCATATGATGGTATACTTCAAAAAGTAGAAAACCTTTTTGACCCCCAAAAAGGCCGGAGGTTTTCCATTTTTTTACCGAACACCGCAAGCCCTTGTGTAGCAAGGCTTTCAGCCGCTCAACTTGGCGATATACCGAACAGAGCACAAGGCGCGGATGGTCGAAAAGCCGGAAAATCGCTGAGGTTTTCTAATTTACTCATCTGAGGCCAGTAACCCCAAGGGCTCAGGGGCACATGTTGTAGTTCTCCCGATACCGTCATCAGTATTGAAACTCGATAAACCAAATAAACAGCGTATACTTTCTACGGTTGTAGCCCTCCCGATACCGTCATCGGTATTTTCATCATCGTTTTGAGACAAAATAAAACCCCGCTTGCTATGCGGCTTCATTGTGAAGCTTTATAGCAAGCGGGGTTTTGTGTATGTGGATGGATCAGTCGTCGAACAGTGAGGAGACGAAGCTGCCGATGG
>OGOP01002758.1_pt1 | contig 10474 bp, 10 predicted proteins | sample 1552591 | NCBI WGS metagenome assembly OGOP01 (sample SAMEA2580120, study PRJEB22360) | human gut metagenome | biome: human gut; feature: human-associated habitat; material: faeces | place: Denmark | collected 2008/2010 | reverse complement strand
AACTCCTTCTCCCATATGGTCAAAGTCACCATGTGTAAGAATTAAATATTTGATTTTATTTATGCCTATACTTCTAAAAAATGGTATTAATGATTTTTCTGCAATTGAATATATTTTCTTCTGTTTTTGCCAACTATCTTTTTCATAAGTTACTTTTCCACCTGTGTCTATTAGAATTGTTTCTTTTAAATTTTTAGTTACAATAAGTGAAGAGTCCCCTTGTCCAACATCTAAATAATATATGCTTGCGCCTGTTACTATATATGGTTTTACTTTTATTATAATCAAAATTAATGCAAGTATAGATAGTAGAGTCTTCTTTTTGAATTTAATATATAATACTATTAATAGTTCAAAAATAAATACAGTTATTAAGCTTACTTTAGGAAAATATATTATTAAGTTTAACTTTGAAAATAATATAGATACACTTTCCATTATGTTTGTCATAAAATTTAAAACCAGACTTAAAAATGGAAATATGAATACTAGTAAACTAAGTGGAAATACTATCATACTTACAAATGGTACAAAGAACATATTATATAATGGCGCTAGTGGGGTTGTGTAACCAAAGTAATAGATACTAACCATCATAGTAGACAAGCTAGCAAGTAAGCTTACTTTAAAAAGTGACGTAAAATAGTTTTTTTCTTTTACTAGGTCACTACCAATGATTAGAAAGAATGCAGCAGTAAATGATAAAATAAAGCTTAAATTATATATAACAAATGGGTTTATTAAAACTAAAATGATAAATACTATATACAATATATTTATTGTTTTGATATTAAAGTAAAATACTTTGTTTATTCCAAGTAGGAAAAATAATAATGTACTTCTTAAAATAGATGGAGAAAATCCTGTTATAAAGGAAAACAATAATAAGAATATAAATATTATTATATATCTAGGTAGTTCTTTTATTTTTAGTTTTTTTAATATCCATAAAAGTATCAGACTGAATACCGATACGTGTTGTCCACTTAAAGCAAATAAATGGCTTACTCCATTGGTTCTATAAGTATTTAATACGTCTATATCTACTAATTGTGTTTTACCTAAAACAAAAGAATATATGTAAGTAGAGTTGTCAATTTTATCACTTCTATCATACATAAAATTCTTAAGTTTGTAAAAGATGTTTTTTGTTTTAGTAATACTTTCTATTTTATTTACTTTTAGTATGTAGTATACACTTTTGTTATACAAGTATTTTTTGTAATTGAAACCATTTGGTATCGTACTCTCTTTTGGTGTTATTAAAGAACCTGTTAATGTAACGCGACTGTCAAACTTAATATTATCTTTTAAATAAGACAACTCTTTTTCACTTTTTATGTAATAAGTAGAGACAATATTCTCTTTACATTTTAAGCTTAAACTTAGTTTGTTTCCATCAAACTTTTTATCTAACACTTTACAATTAAAATTAGTTTCATCTCCTTTATAGACACTAGTGTAATTTGGAATAAGTGTTATTAATAAAGAAAAGGACAAGGCGAAAAGAAAAGACATTCTATAGATGTTATCATATAGTAATATACGCCTTAATTTTATCATATAGTTTGTCTCCTATACCACTTACATTTTTTATGTCTTCAACGCTTTTAAATGGGCCATTTGCTGTTCTGTATTCAATTATAGCTTTTGCTTTAGACTCACCTATTCCTGAAATAGTAGTAAGTTCTTCTATTGAAGATTCATTAATATTCACAGATGTAGTCTCTTTTTTTTGTTCACTACTTATTTCATTTGCTGGCGATGATCCTTCTTCAGGTGTTTTAGTTACAGATTCAGTGGTTGTTTCTTCTTTTACTTTATCTACGTCATTAGTTATAACATCACTTGTTTTTACACTTACGCTTGAGTTATTATTGATTTTTATTTCTTCAATGTTTTTCTTTTCTTCTATCTTCTTTAGTTCACTCTTGCTATTTATGATTATTACATTTTCGTCTTTTAAAGTTTTACTTAAATTAATATATGTAGTAACAGCTTTTTTAGTAAGTCCACCAGAAGCTTCAATTGCGTCTATTACTCTAGAATTAACAGGAAGTTTGTATACTCCAGGAGTTTGTACTTCCCCTTTTATATCTACTAAGATATACTCTTGTACCTTTTGTTCTTCACTGCTTACTAGTTTTTCTTCTACTTTAGTATCCACTGTTATTTTCCCTTTAGAAGTAGTAATATTAGATATGACTATAAAAGAAATTAAGCTAAACAATAATAACGCGATTACTGAAATTATAACCTTTTTGTTTAAGATAAAAACTTTTAAATTTTCCATAATTTCCTCCTTTCGTATACACTATAACAGAAAGAAGAAAATAATGCAAATCAGGCAATTTTTAAAATCTGTAAGTATTTTGTAGAATGTTTTATACAAAGATTACTTTTTTAGTATTTAGTATAGTACATTTAAGGCTTATCCACAGGGTAATTTTGAAAATTGGTCACTATTAACAAAATGAAAAAGTTTTAATTTAGTACTTTTTAAAATACAAAAAAGACAATTTTACTTGTCTTTGTTTAACACTTCTACTTTATTAGCTACAATTTGGTATTCACTCATTCTTCTTTCAACACGACCATTTACTTTTATTATGTCTCCTTTTTTTATACCGTAGAACTCATTATATATTTTCGGAAACATAATAACTTCTCGTTTTTCTTCTTCATCACTTATAGTAATAAATGCCATTTTTTCTTTCTTTTTAGTTTCAATTTCTTTAACGTATTCAACTAATCCCATAGTTTCCACTACTTTATCAAAGTAATTTACAATATTTTTTAGAGTGCACGTGTTATCTCTAATATATTTGCTGACTGGATGATTGTCTATGTAAAAACCATATGACTGATATTCAAAGTCTAATAACTCGTTTGAAGTGTATTCTTCATATTCTACTATAATTGGTTTTTCTATTAAATTTTCACCTAAATCGTTAATTAATTTTGCGTATTCTAATAAAGAAGACATGTTTTGAAACATAGTTTTTTTGTTTAAATTAAACATATCTAATGCACCACTTAATATAAGTGTTTCTATAGCTTTAGTGTTCACTTTACTTTTGTACACTCTTTTCATGAAGTCATAGTAGTCCATAAAAGGCCCGTTTTTTCTAATTTCAAGAATAGCATTTATGGTTTCTTTTCCTAAATTTTTGATACTTCCTAAAGGCATATAAACTGTCTTATCTTTTGATAAATAAACATCCGTTGAGATATTGATATCACATTTTTTGAATATTAAATCAAATCTTTTAGCTTCAGTAATATATTCTTTTGTTTTAGTGTCGTTTCCCACTACCATGTCAAGTAATGTTGTCATAAAGTATTCAGGAAAATGTGCTTTTAAAAAGGCCATTTGAAATGATATCATAGAGTAAGCAACTGAATGGCTTTTGTTAAAACCGTAGTTTGCAAACTTTAAAACTAAATTGTATATTTTTTCTGCTTCTTCTTTTTTGTATCCATTTTTTAATGCACGACTAATGAATTCTTCTTGATAACTTAAGATAATACTTTCTTTTTTCTTACTCATAGCACGTCTAATGTTGTCTGCTTCGCTATATGAAAAGGAAGCTATTACTTTTAGAATTTGCATTATTTGTTCTTGATATATTATTATTCCATTTGTACTTTTTAAAATACTTTCTAGTGCTGGAACTATATAAAACACTTTCTTTTTACACTCTTTGACTTTGATAAACTCAGGTATCATATCTCTTGGACCTGGTCTATATAATGCAATCGCACTTACTAAGTCGTTAAATGAAGATACTTTCAAACTTTTTAAGAATGACATCATTCCTGAACTTTCAAACTGAAATATTCCAATTGTATTAACGTCATAAAATACTTTTATTGCCATTTTGTCGTCTAATGGGATTTTGTTTACATCAATGTAAATATTCTTTTCTTTAGCAATTTTCTTTACTACTCGGTCAATTATTGTAAGATTTTTAAGGGCAAGTAAATCAATTTTAAGTAGGCCAATATCTTCTAAGTATTCTTTAGTGTAAGCAGTTAACTCATCAGTTCCATTCATATAAATGGGCACTTTATTCATTAGTGGTTCACTACTTATTACTACACCTGCTGCATGGATGCTAGTGTGTCTTTTTAAACCTTCTAATTTTTGACATATTTTGATTAAGTTAGTGTATTCATAGTCTTTTTGATAAGCACTCATAAAAAGTGTGTTCTTTTTAAGTTCTTCAAAACTTGTTTCCATACCTATTGTTTTGGTTAGGTAGTCTATCTTTTTTATATTGATATTTAGTACTCTACCGACATCTCTTATTACTTGTTTAGGTAAAAGTGAGCCAAATGTTATGATATTAGCGACTTTGTCTTTTCCATATTTGTTTTTTATGTATTCTACTACTTCGTTCCTTCTAAGATACTCTATATCGGTATCTATATCTGGCATTGTGACTCTGTCTTTATTTAGAAATCTCTCAAAGATTAAATCATATTTTAATGGGTCTATTTCGGTAATACCAAGTGTGTAACTAACTAAACTGCCTGCAGCTGATCCACGGCCTGGGCCCACAACTATTCCATTTTTCTTAGCGTATAATATAAAATCATAAACTATTAAAAAGTAGTCTGTGTATCCCATAGAATTAATTACATCAAGTTCCATGTTAAGTCTTTCTTTGTAATTATCGGGTACTACATTGTTTAGTCTTTTATTTAAGCCTTTATTACATAGTGTGGTTAATAACCCTACACTGTCGGCTGTATATTTTGGGAGTTCAAAAGTATATTTTGGGAGTTCTATGTTTATTAATGAAGCAAAGTTTGTAGTGGTTAACGCGTCACTTTCGTTTATAGTACGTTCCATATGATCATCATATTTGTAGTTATCCTTTTCAGCAATAGTTTTTCCATCTTTTATCATTTCTAAATACATTAGATAATCTTTATCATTTTCATTAATGTATCTAACTTCTTTCATATAGACTATTTTATCAGTGTACTTTAAAGCATTATTTTTTTCTTCAATAGTGGAGTAACTTAGATATACATAATTAAATATTTCTTTTAAAGTACTATAGTTTTCATAGTTACTTGTGACACATATTAAATCACTCTTAAATTTAGAAAAATCGTTTGTTTCTAGTGTATCCAAGTTTCTTAAACTTGTTAAATTTAGTAAAGCAACATATCCATTATAGTTTTTGGCATATAAAATAAAGTTTATACTTTCTAATTCAAAAGGTACACCTATAATTGGTTTTAAATTGTTCTTTTTACAAGCGTTAATAAATTCTAAAGTGCCAAACATATTAGTATCAGTAATACCGATGGCATTTATGTTGTTTTGTTTTACATAGCTACATAGCGGGGCTATTTTGATAAGGCTACTAAGTAACTCATATTCAGTTTTAACATTTAATGGTATGTAATTCATAAGTACTCCTTTCTAACATAATTGTACCAAATTTTAGCAAAGAAAAAAAGAGGTTTCCCTCTTAAATTTTTATCTATTGCATTTACTTTTTGCTGTATCGCCTGAACCTTCAATAGTTAAACCAACTGCAGCATAATCAGCGTCAGTTCCATTTGTCTTAAGTTCTTTATATTTATTAGCGTCACTTTCATTTGGTTTAGAAATATCGTCTAACTTAACACCTTTATCATTTGCAATTTTAATTGAGTATGTTGCATCACTTACGTGAATGAATGTTATATTACCTTCATTATTCATTTCAACACAATAATCAATAGCATTGCTAGTTAAGTTCAAGTTTGTAGTTTTTGGATAACTAGTTTTGCTTTCATCATCTTGTACTTTATTTGTGAATACATAAGCTCCAGGGCTCTTTAATGAAACGCTCATATATTTATTATTTGAAGCATCCATAACTCTTTGTGCTTGTTGAACAAATATGCTTTCCTTTCCTTCGTTAAACATTTTTAAGATATTTGGTGTTACTAGTAAAATTAATATAGCAAGTATAGCAATAACAGCTAATAATTCGACTAAAGTAAAACCTTTCTTATTCATTTTTTTCATTTCCAAATCTCCTCTCCTTTTTAAGATATACTTGGAAGATATATCTCTCCTTACCATAATTCAATTATAGCAAATATTAATTAAATAAGTCAATACAAAAAATATAGTTTTTCACTATATTTACGTTTCTACTCTTTTGTAACATTCATAAACGCATTTATAAGGTCTATTCCTGTACTTACTTTATCAACTTTATCTTTAAATCTTAAACCATATTTACTTTTCATTTCATTTATCATATTGTCTAAGCTTTCTCCTCTATTTAGGCGTTTATAGTATGAAGAGTTTTCTCTTAAAAATCTTAACAAATTAGGGTCTTTATAAATGGACTCTTTAATATCGTATCTCATTAGTCTTCAAAAAACCTTTCTATATCTGCATTCTTTTTCTTAGAAGTTTTCTTTTCTGTTTTCTTTTCACTCCTAGAAAGTACAATTTCTTCTAAAAAACCGAGTGCTTTTTCAAGGGAAGATATGTTTTCTTCTAGTTTATCTAAGTCAACATTTTTTAAATTATTAAGAACACTTTTAACGCTGTCGGTTACTTTTGTATCACCAATATTTGAGCGTTTCGCATTTCTAAATTCGTTCCATACTTCACTATTTTCCCCGTATATATCATATGTTTCAAAAAGTTTCTGGTAAGTGGTAGACCCATCATTAACAAACCTAGATAAGTAAGAATTACGTTTTAAAAACTCTTTAAACTCTTCTTTTTTATTCATAACTTCACCCATTATAAGTTTATGCTACTAATTTGTTTTTTTTCGCGTTTTCGTAATAACTGAAGTAACTATTTGGTGTCACTATTAAATGGTCTACTACTTTAATGCCAATTAATTGCCCGTTTTTAACAAGAATTTTTGTAATTTCATCATCTTGAATACTAGGCATTACTTCTCCACCTGGGTGGTTATGTGCAAGTACTATAAATGAGGCATTTTCTTTTAGGGCTTCTTTAAATATTTCTCTAGGGTAAACGTTTACAGCGTCAATAGTACCTTTAAATACTTCACATTTCTTAATTAATTTAAACTGTTTATCAAATAAAAGAATTATAAACTTTTCTTGAAGTTCATATAAGAAGTCATTTTTAATATAGTTATACATATCAATTGTATTTTTAAATTTTATAGGTTCGTCATTTTTTAAAGCTCGTTTAGCTAGTTCAAAAGAAGCAAGTATGCTTGAAGCTTTTCCTAGTTTTATGCCTTCAATTTGAGTTAATGTGTTTATTGTCATATTTTTTAAATTTTTAACTCCACCTATTCTTTTTAAAATTCTATTTGATAATTCAGTTACAGATTCACTCTTGTTTCCAGTTCTTAAAATAATTGCAAGAAGTTCAGAGTCAGTTAGGTATTCAGCACCTTTTTTAAGTAATTTTTCTCTTGGTTTGTCTTCACTAATTAGTTCTTTTAATTTCATGCTTTCCTTTCCGAAAAGTTAAAGTAATTATATCATATAACTAATTAGATTTTTTTGCAAGCATTTCTTCTAAAAATTTTAATTCACTTTTTATTACTAGGTTTATTTCTTTTATATCTTCTGAGTTTTTTATTAATGAGTCGTATTTGGTTAGAGTATCGTCAAATTTTTGATTAGATAAAGTAATTTCTTTTTTGTATATTGAAGAAGTATTAGCGTATAGATTAACTAGTTTTTTATATACTTCTTTATCTTTAGTTACTCCAATATAGAGTTTATATAGGTCTTCTTCTTTTAAAACTAGGTAATTTTCATATTCTTTTGTTTTCTTTGAAATACTATCATAATTTTTGTAAGCTCCTACTTGAAGAAGATAATATTTATTTTTAACTACACTTTTTCTTTTGTACAAACCAAAAATGCTACACGAAAAAAGACAAGTTATAATAATAAGAATTAAAAGAAATTTTTTATTCATAATCTTCACCAATTATATTTTAACTTATCTTTATTACAAAAAATGGCGAAAAAAAACTAAAACTATTCATTAGTCTTAGTAGTTTTTAATACTTCTTTTCCTTTATATGAACCACATTTAGTGCAAGCACGATGAGGCATTAAAGGTGCTCCACAGTTAGGACAAGTAACAACTGTAGGTGCTTCTTTCTTTAAGTGAGTTCTTCTAGCACGTTTAGCAGTTTTACTAACACGTCTTGCTGGTACTGCGAATAATTGTAAATCTAATTTCATCTTTTTCCCTCCATATCTAACATTTTCTGTAAATCACTAAATGGTGATTCTACATTTCGTTCATTTTCTATAACTAAGCTCCATCCATTTCCTTCTTTTGTAAACTCTGCATCTTCGTTTACTACACGAAGTGGAACTTCCAATACAATATTTTCCCACACAATTGAAAAAATATCAAGAGAATTTTGAAAAAATAATTGTTTTTCGTCAACTTTTGCACTATCTTCTATGTTTTTATCTATAAAAATGTCAAGTGGATAATCAACATCTGTCAAACTTCTAGCGCAAGTTAAGACCATAATTCCAGTGATATTTAGTTCTAGATGGTACAAAATATTGCTTAATCTTGTTATTTTGCCTTTAGCTTTTATATTTTTAGTATTTTTTATTGGAGTATCTTTTAAATCTTCTAAAGAAAAACTAATATCCATATCTATATCAAGAAATTCTTTAGTATTATTTTTTAATTCACTAATATCAAACATAACTTTCCTCCTCATGTATAATATTTTATCACATTTATATAGAAAAATCTATTTTTTATATAGAAGTTCTTTTAATTTTTTATCTTTATTTTCAATATAGAAATTTCTATCAGTTATTCTAAAAAATATTGTTTTAAGTGGGAGTAGTTCTTTAAGGGCTACTTTTTCATAAGAAGTCTCTTTTATATTCTTTTTTCTATAATCTGAAATTGTAAGTATTTGCATACCTATCATTATTCCAATTAGAATGTATGTTATGGCATTCATATTTTTATCTATTAAATAATTAAGTGTATATGGCAAGTATTTTACATAGATACTCTTTGCAAGAAGTATAAACAATATTGAAATAGCAATATCTAATACCATTGTTTTTACTTTGCCCATCTTGCTAGATTTTATATTTTTGTTATCTTTAAATGTTAGTGTATTTAATACGAAAATTGAAAATTCAAGTGTTAGAACTATTAACATTGATGGATAGTAATAAGTAAGAATTGATAGGAGTACAAAAGCAAATAGTTTATCACTTACAGCATCAAGTAGTCCACCTAAAAATGTTTCTACTTTTAATAGTCTTGAGAGTTTACCATCTATCATGTCAGTTAAAAATAGTATGATTATTAAAAAACCTAGACTTTCTATACCCTGCTTAAAATAGATTAAAGGCATTAAAAGTGCGCCGATTAATCTAGATAAAGTTATTAAATTTACTAATACTAATTTTATATAATACTTCTTTTTCATAACATCATTTTATCACATTAATTTTAAAAAATAAACATTATTTGAAAAAACGATATATTATTCCATTTTCTAAGGTGTAGCCTTTTTCATTTGCAAGATCACTTACTGTAGTTATTTTGTATCCCATTTGTCTTAAAACAGGTAAAACCATCTTTAGTGCTTCTAGTGTTGTTGGATACAAATCATGCATTAAAACTATGTCCCCATCACTTATGTTTTCTATGATGTGATTATAAATTCTTTCTTCGTCTTTATGTAACCAGTCATTTGTGTCTACATTCCAAAGAATAATTGGATGTTTAATAGTACAACTTAATTGTTTGTTATAACTTCCATATGGTGGCCTTACTAGTGAAATTGCGTCTTTTGTAATTTCTTTAAATATAATGTCTGTGCTATTTAATTCACTTTCCATTTCTTTTTTAGATAAACTTGTAAGATTTTTATGACTATAAGTGTGAGAAGATACTTCCATTCCTAAATTATAGAGTCCTCTAGTAATGTCCTGGTTATATTTCATTCTGTTACCAAGTTCAAAAAATGTTGCCTTTGAATCGTTTTCTATTAGAGTATTTACAAAATCTAATGTTAAGTTACTTGGTCCATCATCAAATGTAAACGCGACTACTTTATCATATATAATATCACTTACTTCTTCTATAGAACTACTTTTTATGTCTATATATACTTGATAGCTTATAGAGTCAAACAAGCTATTATCAAAATATATTCTTATTTTATTTTCAGTCAAAAGTACAAATGAATTTCCAAAATTGTCTTCTTTAATTTTTTCGTATATTTTTTTGCAGTACTTATTTTTTATTTTGTTTAGTATTACGTCACTTGTTACTTTTAAATCTATAACTTTATTTGCATCTATAAACTTTAATTTATCAAGGTCATATAATATGCTTTTATAGTAGTAATTGTTTTGGTGTTTTATAGTTAAAAAGATATTTAAAAGATTTTCAGTAAAATTAACACTATAGTCTACTAAGATATTTTTATTATTATGTTCATTTAAAAAGTCA
>OGOP01002756.1_pt1 | contig 10479 bp, 6 predicted proteins | sample 1552591 | NCBI WGS metagenome assembly OGOP01 (sample SAMEA2580120, study PRJEB22360) | human gut metagenome | biome: human gut; feature: human-associated habitat; material: faeces | place: Denmark | collected 2008/2010 | reverse complement strand
GCCCTGTGAATGCTCTACGACAGCCTGTATACGATGAATGATTTCATCTGGTACATAACCTTTATCATTTAACTTGGCAGCACTGATCGCCAAATATTTTTCCACGCTTAATGTCGTATAAATATCAAGTGTATGTACCTTGATTTCATGCCATTTGGCACTGGCCTGTATAGCCTGATTGGTCCCCGATAAACCGCTGGATAACGTGACTGCCACAACATCGGTCACGCCTTCTTTTTTATATTGATCAAAAAGCTCTTCGATCATGCCTAAAGGTGGCATGCTGGTTTGCGGTAAATAGCCTTTATCGATCAAATCATATAACTGTTCTGTCGTTAGATCGATACCGTCTAAATACGTCTTATTTTCTACAATGACCTGTAAAGGCAAATAATCTAAGTGGTACTGTGCTGCCTCTTCTTTGGTCAAGCCACAGCCACTGTCTGTCAATACTCTTACTTTCATTTTGATTCTCCATCCTTTGGCTATATGGTATCACGATATCTGGCTTTTCTCAATCGTGCTCCCCTTGGAATCCAAAATTCCCCCTGTCATTTTAACAGGGCCATGGTATAATTGTAGTAACAATACAGAGGTGTTTTTATGGCCGGTTTTATTACATTTGAGGATGTCAGAAAAACATATACAATGGGAGAAATCAAGATTCATGCGCTGGATGGCGTATCTTTTTCCATTGATCAAGGTGAGTTTGTCATTATCGCCGGTGCCAGTGGAGCCGGTAAGAGTACGATCTTAAATCTTTTAGGCGGCATGGATACTGTCACCGAAGGAAAGATCATCGTCGATCATCAAACGATCAGTGCCTATAACGAAAAAGAGCTGACACTGTATCGTCGCTATGATGTCGGTTTTGTCTTTCAGTTTTATAACCTGGTACAAAATCTAACTCTCAAAGAAAATGTAGAACTTGCCACACAAATTTGTAAAAATCCTTTAGATATAGAAGAAACCATACGATCTGTTGGATTGGAAGAAAGAATGGATAACTTTCCGAGTCAACTTTCCGGTGGTGAACAACAACGTGTTGCGATTGCCAGAGCACTAGCCAAAAATCCAAAGCTTTTACTTTGTGATGAACCAACAGGGGCTCTTGACTACAAAACAGGAAAACAAGTCTTAAAAGTCTTACAGGATACTTGTCGCAAACAAAAAAAGACGGTTGTTGTCATCACCCACAATCTTGCCTTAACGCCGATGGGCGATAAAGTCATCAAAGTAAAGAGCGGAAAGATCGACTCGATTGAAATCAATCCCTCTCCAATGGATATTGATCAGATTGAATACTGATGCCTGGAACGTTTTTAAAAAATATCTTCTGCGAGATCAAAAGCTCTTTTGGACGATTCTTTTCCATTCTTTCGATCGTTGCGATTGGAGTTGCCTTTTTTGCGGGCGTAAAAGCCTCCGCTCCCGACATGAAGTATTCTGCCGATCAATATTTTGACCAACAAAATTTACAGGACATTCAAATCTATTCGACCTTAGGGTTAACGAAAGAGGATATCGATGCGATTTCCAAAATAGAAGGTGTGGATCGCGTACAGGGCCTCTATACGATGGATGTGCTGACCAAAAAAGAAAATACACAATTGGTATTAAAGTTTTTCTCGCTTCCCGATCAGCAGGAAGTCAATACGATTCGTTTGGTGGATGGACGCATGCCGGAAAATGAAAATGAATGCTTGATTGAGGCTGCCAGTGCCACCAATACACTCTTTGGAAATTTAGAGATCGGTGAAAAGATCACATTGACCAGTGGCACTGATACGCCAATCAGTGATTCTCTGCAACAGGATACTTATACGATCGTCGGCACTTGTTATACACCAACGTATTTGAGTTATCAAAAAGGAAGCAGCTCGATCGGTTCCGGTACTTTAAACGGGTTTGTTTTCGTACCGGAAGAAAACATCAAATCCGAATACTATACAGAAGCCGATGTACTTGTCAAAGGTGCTAAAGTGTACAATTCCTACGATGAAGAATACTTTGATATCATCGATCCTGTGGTAAAAAGATTGGAAGACCTGGCCGATGGACAAATCAAGATTCGTTTAGAAGAAAGCCAGGCTGCTGTAGATGATGCCAAAGCAGAGTTTAACAGTGAAATTCAAAATGCACAGAATCAATTGGATGAAGCCAGTCAACAAATTGGAGATGGCAGTGCACAGATTCAACAGAGTGAACAAACATTGGCAGACTCCAAAGCACAGTTGGATGCCGGATGGAAGGAATACTATGCCGGTCAAAAGGCGTTAGAAAATCTGCCGACTTTAAATGCGGCGCTGGAACAGATCAATCAGGCCGAAGCCAATCTTCCGGCTGTACAGGAAGGACTTGCACAACTGCAAAGTGGTCTGGAACAAATACAGGCACAAAAAACACAGTTGCAGCCAACGTATGATCAAGCGCTTCAAATCAAACCGGAATTAGAAAAACAGCTGAAACAGCTGGAAGATCAAATTGCTTCTTTACCACCGGATTCTGAACTTTTAGATCCATTGAATCAAACTAAGGCCACCCTGGAAGAACAGCTGGCACAAATTGATCAAACAATCCAAGGCTATGAATATTTAGTAAATCAGGAACAATCCTTACAAACACAATATGCACAACTTCAAACGCAGGAAGCAAACATTCAACAAGCGATTCAACAAAAACCGGAACTGTTGGCAAATCGTGATGCCTTATTAGCTGCCCAAAGCCAGCTTGAGACAGCTTATAACCAGCTTGTACAAGCCCAACAACAATATGAAACTGGTTTAACACAACTGGAAAGTGCCAAACAAGATTTAGAAAGCGGACGCCAGGCGTTGACAGAGGGGCAGCAGGAGTTAGATTCTCAAAAACAGGAAGCACAAAAAGAAATCGATGAAGCCCAAAAACAAGTGGATGAATTGAACGGCGAATGGATGGTACTGGATCGTAGCTCCCATTACTCATACCGAGATTATGGCGCCTGTGCCGATCGAATGGATGGAATTGCTGCGGTATTCCCGGTCTTCTTCTTTATGGTGGCTGCCCTTGTTTGTATGACAACCATGACAAGAATGGTTGATGAACAAAGAAATGAAATCGGTACTTTAAAGGCTTTGGGATATTCTAAGATACAAATCGCCAGCAAATATTTAATCTATGCCCTGATTGCCAGCATTATAGGCTCCGCCATTGGATGTGCAGTGGGTATGATTGTCTTTCCAACTGTGATCTTTACCGCATGGAATATGTTATATAATTTAGAGACCATTCATTTCGCATCACAGCCAGGTTTGATTTTACTGGCCTCCGGTTCTGTAACCGGAATTACTTTACTGGCTACGATTTATTCGATTTATGCCGAACTCATGGAAGTTCCAAGCCAGCTAATGCGTCCAAAAGCATCCAAAGCCGGAAAGAAGATCTTATTAGAACGTATCAAACCTTTGTGGAATCGACTGACCTTTTTACATAAGGTCACCGCCCGAAATATCTTCCGCTACAAGAAACGTTTCTTTATGACCATCATCGGTATTGCCGGATGTTCGGCCTTGTTGGTAGCCGGATTTGGAATCAACGATAGTATTGGCGATATTGCCCAACAACAATATGGCAACATCTATCACTATAATGCCACGATCTCGGCCACTCAAGAAAGTAAGTTCTTAGCCGACCAGATTCAAGATTTAAAAGGTGTGGATGCTCTCTTTGAAGAACAACAATTCTCCGGTACAGTTAATATCGAAGGAGAGGATCAGACAGTCACTTCACACATCATTGAGGATTTAGATCATTTTGATGCGTTTACCACTTTAAAAACAATGAAGGATGATTCTTTATCTTTAAGCGATCAAGGTGTACTGATTTCTCAGAAGCTTGCCGATAAGTTAAATCTTGAAACAGGAGATGCTTTCCAAATCACCAGTGATGATAAAGATCTGGAAATCAAGGTCAGCGGCATCTTTGAAAACTATGTAGGTCATCATATCTATATGACAAAGGATTACTTCAACACACTCAGTCAAAGTATCGATGTGAATACGATCTACATGATCAAAACAAAGGATCAAAGTGAGAGCTTTGAAAAAGAATTAGGAAATCGATTAATGGAACTTAATGGCGTAGAAAGTGTTACTTTCTATTCATCCTTACAGAAAAACTTTACTGATATGATCAGCAGCATTTCCTTTATCGTTGTGGTATTGGTCATCAGTGCCGCCTTATTAGCCTTTGTGGTATTGTATAACTTAAGTAATGTCAATATCAGCGAAAGAGTCCGCGAAATCGCAACGATCAAAGTCTTAGGTTTCACAAAACGTGAAGTAAACCAGTATGTCAATCGAGAAGGGATCTTATTATCGATCATAGGTGCCCTATTAGGATTATTTATCGGTATCGGCCTTCATCATCTGATCATGAATTTAGCCGAAATGGATGATGTGATGTTTGGTCGAACGATCCTTCCACAATCTTATCTGATCAGTTTTGCGATGACCATGATCTTTACATTGATCATTAACTTCTTTATGTCCTTTAAATTAAAAAAGATTCAAATGGTTGAATCCTTAAAAGCAGTAGAGTAAGGCCCAAAGCCTTACTCTTTTCTATTCCAGTTCGATGACATTTTCACAGATGGACATGATATCCTTCTTGTGCGATACCACAACATAAGTTATTCCGTATTTTTTCGCATACTGATCCAATGCCAAAGCCAGGTTTGTTCCCGTATCTTCATCCAAAGCACTGGTTGGCTCATCCATCAATAAGATTGACGGTTTTCTTAGCAGCATACGCGCAATGGATATCCTCTGCGCCTGTCCACCACTGATCGAACCAGAATCAATGATCTCTTCTTTCTTTTCTGCAGCCAATTCTTCTAACTGACAAACCGATATGACTTCATGAATCTCTTCCAGGGAGTATTCATCTTCTAAGGTTATGTTGTTTATAAGTGTATCATGGAAAATCAATGGCTTTTGATCGACCGTCAAAATGTGTTGATAATAGCTTTCCTCTTTTATTTTCCCTATATCAATTCCATTGGCACAAATCGTCCCTTTTGAGCCATCCAGATAACGCATCATCAAAGAAAGTAAAGTCGATTTTCCACTGCCACTCTTTCCTTTGACTAAAAGGTGTTTACCTGGTTTGATTGTTAAATTGAAATTATGTAACACCTTCTTATCTTCATAAGAGAAAGAAACATCTCGCATTGTAAAGGATGTAATCGTATCGATTTCTTTGTTTGATGTTGACGGTTTTCTTAATAGAACAGTAATTCGTTTGGAAAGTTCAATGGCCGTTAATCGATTCATACGAACTTGGGCCACCTGTCGAATTGGCTCTTGAAGCTGTGAACTTAAGGCATACATACTTAATGCCTGTCCAATGCTCATCCATTGTAGAGATACAAAATAAAGACCTAAAACTAAACTTAAAAAAGGTAAAACCAAAGTCAAAATAATATAAATCGTCATATATTGTGACTGATATAAAGCCGCTTTCTCTTCTCTTTTTTGAAGCTTGTCTTTTAAGAATATGTTCAATCGATTCACAAACAAATTTTGTTTACATAAAGTCAAAATCACACGATGATTTTCTAGTCCCTCCATCAAAATATGACTTAATGTTTCCTTACATCGAAAGACTTTTTGATTCTCTTGGGAGATACATCGACTTAAAAGACCGGTGATCCCAAAACAAACCAGTACAAATACAATTAAAATCAATGCCAATACACCTTGTGTATAAAACATTAACCCTATACAAATAAGTAAGGTAAAGGATTGATAAATAAAGATGACCGGATTTACCGATACAATCTGCGCAAAAGAAACACAGTCATTTTGAAATAAAGAAAATATATTGGCTAAGGAATGTGTATTCCAATATGTAACCGGTTGTGTTAACACTTCGTTAAACATTTCTTTTAGAAACAAATTTTTTGCCCTGACAGGTATCTGATTAAAGAAATACTGGGATATAAAGCCGGTAACCGATAATACAATCAAAAAGATCATAAAGAGGAGTAATTGTTCTAGCGAGAAGTTACTTTCATGATTCTTTGATAAGGCATCTACAAAAGATTGAATCCATACGATCAGTGTATATAAAGAAACAGTGTAAAAGGCCAGAAAGAATGTTGTCAAAACTTGAAATGTTTTAATTTGTTTGATTTTAGCTTTTAATTGAGCATATACATTATTTTTATTTATAGTAAATATTGTTGCCATGAAATCTCTCCTTACAGCTTCACTGTATCAAAGCTTTCAAAAGAATAAAAAAAATTAGACATTTTCTTTTCAAAACGTCTAATTGTTTATGTATTGATTGAATAGTCTATTTTATTAAACTGATAATATCGACTTTTATTTCCGGTTTGTTGGGCAATCCAGAATAGTTCATCTTGTATGATCTTTTGTGCCAATTCAGGTGGATAAAAACATTGGATCACTTTTCGGCACTCAGTCCATAAATATTTTTCTAATTCCTGTAAAGAATCACCTTTATATTTCATTTCATAATATGTCAGTAAAACTTTCATGTCTTTTTCTGTTGTATCCGGTATAGGATGTTTATCCAGCACATAGGATGTAATGGTTTCCATATGATATAAAAAGAGTAAGACCGGTATGTGAAACTGAGGAATGTCTTTAAGTTGAATGAAATACGACCAGGCTTTCGTGTAGTTTTCTTGTTTGTAATAAAAGATACCTGTCACATATAACAATTCATAAGCATGAAAGGAATCCGCTGTCAATTGTTCATTCTTTTGAATCCATTCGCACTGTGTTACAAAATCTTCCGGTTGAATTGCCAGTAGTAAAAAGAGTTTGGCGATCCTAGCCAAATCATGATTCTTTCCCTTTGTGCTCTGCAGTAATTTTTCACATAATACCGATGCATCATAATATTGTTCATTTTTGATCAGTAAGAACAAATACTGACACTGATTGATTTCCGTTTTTAAGGAAAGATACGATACATCTTCTTTATACTGCATATAAGATTCATAGATTTTCCATAATACAAAATAAGAAACGATTTCTTTTAAGTCATCATGTAATAAAGGTAAAAGTTGTTTTGCATACGCTATGTCTTGTTTCTGCTCGATGCATTGAATGGCGCCGCTTAAAACGTATTGATAAACATCTGGGTTTATAATCTGCTCTTTTAATCCTTGGATTTCTTGATCAAACAGACTCCATTCTTGTTCACAAAAAGCATTCCATAAGCCATCCAAGGATATAGGATTCTGTGAATCATAGTCATAAAACAAACCAACTCTTTCCAATAATTGATCATAATATTCACTTTCAGATAAGGGTTCTTTTTGAAGTTTATAATATGTTTGTTTTGAACAAATGCCATCAATTATGGCATCAATGGTGAAATTATTTTGCTTTCGAGAAAATTCAATCACCTTTCCTACATACACTTTTTCTTGATTGGGAATATCGATTCTTCGCATACAAACCCTTTCTAACAGATTAAATGACTCATTTGTTAAACTGTTCATTTATTGTTTATATTATAGGCCGTGAAAATGAAAAAAGCTATGAACTTTCGTTTTTCTACTCATTCATAGCTAATTGTGATTACTTAGTTTTCTGTGATTTCGACGATACGCATCATGTTGGTAGCGCCGTGTCCTTCCGGATAACCGGCTACAACAATGATGAAATCACCATAATGACATCCTTTCATCAAGGCAATGTTTTTAGCCAAATCTACATCGTTTTCACGTGTATTCTGGATATCGCTGAAATATGGCTCTACACCAAAGATTGGAAGCATAGCTCTTTCCGTAACTTCATCGAAACATACACCGATGATTGGAGCTTGTGGTCTAAAGCGTGCTAAACGACGAGCTGTTAGACCACTCTGTGTAAAGGCAATGATGCATTTGATATCCAACGCAATGGATGTATCAGCAGCACTGACACCAATGGCATCGTTCAAAGAATTACGTGAAGTACGAATTCCTTGTTTTAAACGTTGCTGATAAGGAATCATAGGCTCGATCGCATCGGCGATACGGTGCATTGTCTGTACACATTCTACCGGATAATGACCGGCAGCACTTTCTCCTGACAACATGATACAGTCTGTACCATCCATGATCGCATTGGCAACATCACTGGCTTCTGCTCGTGTTGGACGTGGGTTTTCCTGCATACTTTCCAACATATGTGTAGCTGTGACAACTGGTTTACCTAATTCATTGGCAATTGAGATGATCTGTTTCTGATAAATCGGAACCATTTCCAGGCTGACATCAACACCTAAGTCACCACGGGCAACCATGACACCGTCACTGACTTCCAAAATATCACGCAGGTTATCAAAACCTTCCTGGTTTTCGATCTTAGGGAAAATCTGAATGTTGTCTTTTCTTTCAGAAATCAAGATCTTACGAATGGCCAATACATCATCTTTACGGCGTGTAAAGCTGGCTGCGATATAATCCACATCTTGTTTACATCCAAAACGAATATCAGCTTCATCCTTTTCCGAAATGAAAGGCATACTTAATACAACACCTGGCAAGTTACATCCTTTACGGCTCTTTAAGAAGTGAGGGTTTTCAATACGTCCCTGAATCTCATCTTCTGTTACTTCCAGAATCGTCACTTTTAATTTTCCATCATCCATTAAGATGCAGTCACCGGCTTTTACGTCGTGGAAGACTTCCGGACACCGCAGTGTAAACTGTTCATGTGTTCCTTCTACTTCCTTTTTAACGATTTTGACAACGTCACCTTCGTTAAACTGGCAGCCGCCATCTTTAAAATCACCTAAACGAATTTCCGGACCTTTTGTATCCAACAAGATACCAATAGGTTTGTTCAATTCTTTAGATACCTCACGAATCAATTTGATTCGATTGCCGTGTTCTTCATAACTTCCATGAGAGAAGTTCAAACGGGCAATGTTCATACCGGCCAAAACCAGTTTCTTCAAAGTTTCCTTATCTTCACTGGCCGGACCGATCGTACAAATAATTTTTGTCTTCTTGTCACTAATACACATAATTTTTTTCGATTCCTTCCTTTTTTCCTTCTAAACTAATCGTTCAAATAAGTTTTGTAATGGCTTACGAGATTCAGCAGGCATGCTCAGTGCCTTTTCGATCGGGTAAGATACGATCTTATTGTCGCGAATGCAGACACAATGTCCTCCAATGCCCTGCATTAAAAGATCTACTGCTTTTTCTCCCATTTGAGAAGCCAACATACGATCATATGGACATGGTGAACCACCACGCTGAATGTGGCCTAATACAGTTGCCCTTCCTGAAAAACCTGTATTCAATGTCACTTTCTTGGCAAACTGATCGACATCGGTGATCTTCTCGGAAATCACGACAATCGCATGTTTTTTCTTTCGTATAATATCCAAATCGCGTAAGCGATCCAAAACGTCATTTTCATCAAAACCGGTTTCACTGGTCACGATCATATCGGCTCCGGATGCGATTCCTGACCAAAGGGCCAGATCTCCACAACGGTTTCCCATAACTTCAACAATAGAACAGCGATGATGAGAATTTGATGTATCACGCAGTTTATCGATTGCATCGACAACGGTTTCCAATGCCGTATGGAATCCAATCGTGAAATCTGTACAGGTGATATCGTTATCGATCGTACCCGGCAAACCAATACAGTTGATTCCCATTTCTGTCAACGACAAGGCACCACGATACGAACCGTCCCCTCCGATAACAACAACGGCCTCAATGCCTCGTTTGGAAAGCTGATGAATGGCCTTGCGGCGAACTTCCTCATCTTTAAACTCCGGTAAACGGGCCGATCCAAGAATCGTTCCTCCGCGGTTGACAATCTCACGAATCGTTTCGCGAGTCATCGGTTCAATATAGCCCTCTACCATTCCTTTGTATCCATTATAGATACCGAATACTTCAAGGCCACTGTTCAAACCGACTTTTGTGACAGCTCGTATGGCTGCGTTCATCCCCGGCGAGTCTCCTCCTGAGGTTAAAATACCGATTAGAATTTCATCTTCTGTTACTAAAATTTCCGGCGACACCTTCGAGTATGGTGACGCCATCGGTCTATATGTTGTCAATGCGACGGAAAACGAGGACGGAAGCTGGAAATCCGGCAGTCTCGCAGATGCCGGCAACCATATGGACAATGTCCGCTACGAATACAACAACTCGTGGAATGCCGACAAAGAGTATTACTGGAAAGACGCCAGGACTCAGGCGGATTTCTACTGCTATCTCCCTTATGTCAAAGATGCAGGCAGTATCGAGGGTATAAAGATCGCCGCTCCTACAGACCAGAGCACATTGGCAGGCTTCAAATCTGCGGAAGTTCTCTGGGGACGTGCTGAATTGAGATCTCCTTCTGAAGAATACGTAAACATACTGACATCGCACATGATGTGTCAGTTCATCATAGAGATAAAGCCAGGCAAGGGATTCACCAAAGAATCACTGGAAAAGAGCATCAG
>OGOP01002755.1_pt1 | contig 10481 bp, 10 predicted proteins | sample 1552591 | NCBI WGS metagenome assembly OGOP01 (sample SAMEA2580120, study PRJEB22360) | human gut metagenome | biome: human gut; feature: human-associated habitat; material: faeces | place: Denmark | collected 2008/2010 | reverse complement strand
GTAACACACCAATATTTAATAGTCAACATTAAATTTTAAACTATTGACAGAGCAAGTAAAGGTCTGTATAATGCAAAATATAACAGAGCAAGAAATGCTCTATAAAAGAGGAGGTGGTAAATATGCAGATGTTATTTATAAGGTTGATTTGCCAGCTTTTACAGGAAGGAATGTACCAATAAAGGAGATTGCAAGTGCAATAGGGAAGGACGCACAGTATGTAAGGCTGGGATTACAACAAGGAATACTCAAATTCGGATCAGCGATAAAAGTAGGAAATTCAAATGAATATAGCTATTATTGTCCGGATAAACGAGTGTGGGAAGAAACAGGATATTTTAACAAAGAAGCAGTATGACAAGGAGGAAGATTATGAACGAGCAACAAAAGGTAGAATTGAAACTCATTCACATGGAAGATGTGGTTTCAAAAGAAGTTGAGTGGTTATGGTATCCATATATACCCTATGGAAAGATAACCATAGTAGAAGGAGATCCGGGAGAAGGAAAAACAACTCTGGTATTAAAGTTAGCGGCAGCCCTTAGCAGGGGCTTGCCACTTCCCTGTGATGATGACAGGGAACGAGAACCCATTCATATTATTTATCAGACAGCAGAGGATGGAATTGACGATACGATAAAGCCAAGACTTGAAAAGGCTGGTGCGGATTGTTCCATGATACGAGTGATTGATGAAACTGAAAAAGAATTAAGTATGATAGATGACAGGCTGGAGCAGGCAATTGTTGAGACAGGGGCGAGACTGGTTATTCTTGAGCCGATACAGGCGTATATAGGGGCAAAGGTTGATATGTACAGGGCAATTGAAATAAGACCAGTGTTAAAGCATTTGGGAATGATTGCTGAAAAATATAACTGTGCAATAGTTCTTATCGGTCATATGATATGAATAAGGCGGCTGGAAGTAAGTCAACCTACAGAGGTTTAGGCTCGATTGATATTCAGGCAACAGCAAGGAGCGTGTTGTTGGTAGCAAGACTTCGGGACAAGCCTAATATAAGAATAATGGCACATGATAAATCATCTCTGGCACCAACAGGAGATGCCATAGGATTTGAGATGACAGAGGAGAGTGGAATGATCTTATGATATCACCATAGATGAGCTTATGTCGGGTAATGAAGGGAGAGGTAAAAAGAAGCTGGATATAGCAGAGAATTTTATCGAAGAGTACTTCGGTTCAAGAAAAGAAATTATATCAAATGATATATTACAGGAAGCCGCCAGACGAGGAATAAAAAGAAACACGCTATTATCAGCTAAAAAGAAACTTGGCATAGCATCTGGAAAAGGGAAAACGGATGATGGAATAAGTTATTGGACATGGATTATGCCAGAAGAAAGAGTTTAACAATCTGAATGTTTTAAGAAACAGATTCTAAATTCTTATAAGAGTTTAGAGTCTGTATTTCTTAAAATAACAGACTATTAAATTCTTGATATGTATCAGATATAAAAGACTGGGATATACAACCCTCGGAGAGCCCCCGCAGTTATGGTAAAACAATATTCACAATGTTAATTGTGAATTTGGATTGACAGAACTGCTAGAGGGTTATCATCTATGGCAAGGCTAATAATCGAACTGGTACTGTGGAGCAGATGGATGCAAATATGGAGGCAATGGCTAGAGATTTGCGGGAAATATTGAGAATAAGTGCGGAACAGAAGAGATTGTGGGATGCGTATGAGGGGAGATAGGGATTAAATATTGAAATAAATATATTTAATTGATAAAAAGGAAATTATAGATAAACTTGTTTTATTCAAGAATAATAAACATGAAATAGCGTTCAATTGGATGTAATTCTAATTGAACGCTATTTTGCGTGAAATAAATAAACATAAAGTCACATAATACGTTTACAATAGTGACAAATAGTCACACAAAACAGATAAGTATGTTGTATATATTTTATGAGGTGATTTATATGGATTTATGGCAATTAATAGAACGACTAAAACAATTAAGTGATATATTTTATGATAATGGCATAGAGGATATATATACAAATAGTAAAATATATGAAGTTTTAATGTCAGAACAATTTGGACATAAAATAATAAATGGACATGCTAATACACTAGATGCGATAGATACAGAGGGCAATTTATATGAATACAAACATTTTAAGTTGTCTAGCACTAATCATACATGGACATTTAATGATTTTTCAGATGCGACAATCACAAAATTATATAATGTTAAATCTGTTTATTTCGCAATAATTGATGATAATCCTGTTATTCATAAAGTGAAAGAGGTATATATTGTCAAAGGTTCACAGGTAGCAAGGTATCTAGAAAATAGTACGGTGGATATTTATAATCATAGAAAAATGATAAATATAAGTAGACGTCAGATTATCAACAATATGAAGTATACTATAATAATACCTGATCAGGTACAGGTATCCAATATTCTTAGAGAAGTTTTCAATGTTGCAAATTCTATTGAAGTGCTTACAGGAATTCGAGGAATATTGACTAGTAATAAGTTGTGGGAATTGCTGGTGGCTTGTAAATTAGGTCATAGAATTAATCCGGAACAGAGAAAACATGATGCATATGACCAACAAGGAAGAACATATGAGTATAAGGTGACTAAAAAATATGCGTGGAAGTTTCAAGATATTTCTGAAAATGTATTAGAATCATATATTCAAGACGAAAAGATAATTTTAGCGGTTGTTGATAAGAAGGAGTTTATAGTTGAAGCTATTTATGTATGTGATCCCCGAGCAATAGTAAAAATACTTAGAAATAAATTGTGTCTGTTGTTTGAACAAAAGGAAGATGTAAGACGTCTGGCGGCAACCATAAATATAGGGGATGTGCGTAAATTGATTGATAGAGGTGAAGCAAGGTGTCTTCGATAGATATATTTGTAGAAAATTTAGATAGAATTGCCAAACATTATAACTTGAAAACATATAGAGAGGTTGCAGATTATTTAAATGTCACAGAAGATACATTGAAGCACTGGAAAAATAAAAGTAGATCTCCTTCGTTGAAAAAAATTGATGAAATAGGTGATAGAATACAATGCCATTCATATTCATTGCTGCAAAAAGAGGGGAAACTGTTTATAGAAATTGAATATATAAAAAATAATTCTAGAAATGCTTTGCTTTCAAATTTGCGAGAATATTTTATGCAACATGGTAAGTTCTCTTGGAATGATAAAGCTGCACTTTTTTATGGATTCGTTAGTGAGGATGCCTTGAAATCTTATTTTAGAGCAGAGAATTATAAAACACCACCATTAAGCAAATTAGATGAAATGGCTGAAGCACTAGGAAAACCTACATATGAGTTGATTAAGGAGGTTGAGCCAAATGAAAAAACAAATACCTGATAGCGTTAAAGAGAGACTAAATAGAATAAAAACGGCAATAGAAGACGTTCCGAATACTGTTCCGAACGAAATGCGTACTACTTTTAATTTTAAAGGGCGTAAATCTCCAGAGATAGCCGAAAGAGTTATAGAAGCTGTATGTGATTCCGAGGATATAATTTTTGATCCTTTTATGGGTTCTGGTTCGTTTGTATATGCTGCAATGGGTAAGGTGAAAAGAATATATGCAACAGAGTTGGATAATTACACATTTAATGCAGTAAATGCGTTGATGAGCAAAGTAGATATGCTTAAATTGGGTGTGTTATTTGATACAGTAAAAGATGATGTATACAAAGAAATAATGGCATTATATGAAACGTCTTGTTGTGGTTGCAGAAATTATATTAGTAAAGTATTATTTGATCCTGAAGAGGGGAAAGAAGGGTATTTTAATCCATCTCCAAACAGAGAAATAGTAGATGGTAAAAATATAAAGCTTGTAGAAAAGTGCCCTGTATGTGGTGGGAAGGCTAAAAGGTTTGAGGAGGAGGATTACAAAAAATTAATTAGCTTGGAAAAGATAAATATAGACAGATTTCCTAAGAAACAATACATTGCGAATAGTAGAATCAATATTACTCCATCAACAGGGGCAGATAAGTATGACAGAATTTTTACACAAAGAAATAAAATTGCACTATTGCTGTTGCAAGATGCAATTAACAAGCTCGAACCATCAAAAGAAAGGGATGTGTTAGAACAAGTTTTAGTGGCATCTATTTCTCTTGCAAGGATTGCAATGTATGGTTCAAGTACAGATATATTATATCATGTGGTAGGTCATGGAGCACAGGATATGAATGTGTGGCTGCTTTTTGAAGATAAGTATAAAAGTTTTTGTAAGTTCAAGTCAGTATATTGTGATAGGCAAATCGGAACAACGGATTCTGAAGTGATAATTGTTAATAAGGATTATGCATCTTATATAGATGAAAATCCTAATTTGAAAGTAGATGTTATTTATACAGATTTTCCATATACGGATCAAGTTCCATATTTAGAGAGAAATCAGTTATATCGTGTTTGGCTAGAGACTTTTTATGATTCAAAATATGCTTTAACAGAAGAAATGTTAGAGCAGGAGATTGTTCAAACCAATGCGGAAACTAGAACGAAAAAAAGGGATATAGAAAATTATTATAAAGATATTGATAATATGTTTTCACATTTTTCTAAAGTTTTGAATAAAGATGGGCTCGTATTCCTTACAATGAAGTTAGGAAAAGCAAAGTATTTTAAAACGTATATTGAAATTATAAATTTAGCACGTAAGAATGGATTTGAATATGCATATCAAATTGGCGTTGAGAAAAAAGATCCAACAATGAGAAAACAATCGGCATTTACAAATACATTTATGAATGAAATGATAGTTGTTTTCTATAAGTTGTCCGATGAGAATATCTATTGGTATATCGGTAATGAGAATTATGAGTTTTTACTTGTGAAAAAAGTGTATTCGTATTTAATACGAACAAAAGAGTATGTAACGCTATCAAGTGCGGTAACATTAGTTTGTAACGATTTAAAGTCAAAATATTCATATATAGCAAGTGAACAAGATATATTAAGAATCAAAGAGTTGTTAGAACAATATTTTAAGGTAGATGCCGGTTGCATACAGATAGATAATAATCAATTATATTTGGACATCGAAGATACAACAGATTTATATACAAAACTATATGATTTGATGCCGATTTTTATTAGACAGCTTTTAAATAGCAAAGGTAAGTTTGTCTTAGAAGATGTTTACTTTGAATTAGTGAATTCATTATGTGATGGTAATCCTAAAACTATTGCACAAATACTAGATGATGAAAGTCATCAGAGAGATATAGAAAACTTAATATCAAATTATTGTCAGAAAGATGGACAGTATTATATTGAAAGAGAAGATATTAGAAAACCTAATGAGGATGCTGTAGATATTTCAACATTAAGTGGTACTGATTTCGAAATATTAGTTCAGGGTTTATTAAAAGAAGATGGTTATGATAATGTTATCAAAATGGGTGGCGCAGGTGATTTAGGTGTTGATATAATAGCTTCTAAACGGCAACAGGGCAGATTGTTACATTATATATTCCAATGTAAACGATGGGTATCCAATGTAGGCTCAGATCCTATACAGCGTTTATATGCTGAAAAAATGAGGAGAGGATTGGATTATGCAATATGTGTAACAACCTCAGGATATACAAAGGATGGTAAGAAAGTTGCGATAGATTTAGATGTTGAGATTGTTGATGGAAATCAATTAATGAAGCGCCTTAATAGGTATTTCCCAGGAGTGTATTATAATGGGATACAAGAAATATAAACAAAAATGCGAGGAAAACCTCGCATTTTGTTATTTCCATTTGGCTATGGAAGAATCCCAAGTTAAATGTTTTTCAAAAATATCAACTAAGGAAGAATATTTGTTGGAGAGTTTGGATAACCATCCATTTTGGATTAGAATTTCCATGAGTCCATTGTCGTACAGTTCGTGAGTGGATAATGAACCATTGGATTTTACCATATATTTTGCTTGACGAATTACATTATGCTCAATTTCAGATACATCCTCATCAGCATTGTGCGTGATGGGAGTATCATTTCTTGAAAAAATTAGTATCGAATCACCATTCAGGGATTTTTTTGGACTTATAATATTTTTTAAAGTGACAGTTTTATCAATATGTATTTGAGTGATAAATCTGAAACAGTTTTTTTCTAATATTGAAATCAGTTCGTTCCAAACATTTAAATTGCAATCATGGAAATATAAACACAAATAATGATTAGGTTTTAGCTTATGTGAACACATATTAAAAACCTGATTCAATAAATTGAAATAGTCCGTTTTGTCTTTGTTACGAGACGGAGCTGAAGATACTATTATTTCATCATTTAAGTTATAATCCAAGTCCAAAAATGGTTTGTACAATTGCATATATTCCGAATATAAGACTTGTTCGAGGTAAGGTGGATCGGTGATAATCAAATCTACACCATCATTTGGTATGTCTTGTTCAGTTATTAACTGACTCCCCTTTTGCATTAACAAACATTTTCCGGGTGAAAGCATATCATATGATTCGACAATTTGTGAATCGGCATAATTCTCTTTCATAAATGGTATGACTTTATAAAATTTTCTGATTTTTTTTGTGTAAATATCAATGATATTTTTTTCAACACAATCCGTTTTAGGTATCCATAATGGCCATTGGGAATTTGAATGTTTGTCAGTAATTTTGCATAAATGCAATATGGACATGAGGATATATTTTAAAATATTTTGATACTCTGGTTCATACTTGCTAATGAGGCTGAGTATGTCATCTAAAACAGAAATATTTCGACCTGTAAAAATATTTTTAATATCGTCATTTTCTGTTACAGCAATTTTGGAATTGTACAGCAAACTAGTGCTTGTGACATTTTTAAGTTTGCGTGTTGCTTTTAACTTGGTATAATCCGTTTTATCAGGTGATTTAACACCTTTTTTAGTACAACTGCAACTGTAATTTATGGCTTTTATTGTTATATTGGAACCAGTCCGTTCTGGCTTGTCGAAAATCACCTTTGAAATGGTACCAACGGTATTGCATTTAGGACAAGTTGTTTCATAATAATGCTCTAAAGAATTAAGTTCTTGAATAAACTTTTCAAGTGTGTTTTTTATATTAGGAGTGGCATTAATGGATAACAAAAGTTTTGAAATAAACAATGGCATATCGTTAATGTCGCAACCTATAGCGCAACGAGACAAGTCGCTTTTGATTGCTTCAAGTGTTGTTACTCCGGAGCCAAGAAAAGGATCAAAAACGACGTCGCCTCTATTTGACAAGGCGTCTACTAAGCTGTCGCAGATATTAAAAGCTTTTTGAGACCAATACATATGCGAGTTATACATTGGGTTATTTTTTGTGGGTGTTAAGTTGCATAATTCATTCTTTAATGAATCTATATTAACTTGATTAATGTTTTTCTCTCCACACAATATCAAGTATTCCAAAACTTTTTTTTGTTCGCTGTTACGATGATTAGCATGATTGTAATTTTGCGTCACAACATTAACACGAGCGTTGGTATAGTATTTTTGAGCTAGTTCAATTAATTCATCAATGGAAATGGTGTATCGGTCAGTAGCTTGTTTCTCTCTGTCTTGAGGGTAAGCGTAGCTAATGGCTAAATTAGTGTTGTTATGTGCACAAAAACTAATTAAGTTTTCCAAGGATTGTTTTGCAGAACTACGCTGGCTCAATTTGGATTGGTAACGCCCTTCTGTATATAATCCCTTTGTATATCCGTTTTTTGTAATGGTCAATTTGGGATATTCATATTTGGCAGCAACATTCAATAAATGATAATATCTTGAATATTGCATATCTGTATATGGGGGATCAGCATATACTAAGCCCACATTTGAAAAAATCTTTTGATCTAATAAATCTTCAAAATTTAAATTAAAAACCATATTCTTTCCTGAAAACTTGGAAAGAGGAATTGTTATATATTCTTTAAACTTCTTTATAAACAACTCATATACATTTTTTTTACGCTGAAGAAACAGGCGAGTTTGGTTTTTTTCAAGACTGAGCGGTTGAGCCATATGTCCATCTTTAGAAAAAACAGTTTCTTTCATAGCATAAAACAAGCATGAAAGAAGGGCGTTTCTATATTGCGGGAAACGTAAATTAATAATTTTTATAAGACAATCAATATCAAGGGCTTGAGTTATTCCATAATAGTTAGTTGCATAGTACGTTGTAAATAAGTAGAAGTCACGTGTCTGCTTTATACTGTCTACAGTTAATTCGCTTTTTGTTATATCAGAATATTGATTGTTCCATACGGTTGGATATAGGTTATATAAAGCAATCAGTTGTTCATAGCTTTCTTTGTCAAGAGCAAGCTGTTCTTTCTTGACAAAGTCTATAATAGGTTTTGCGTGCTTTTTTATCGCAGTAGTGTATTCGATATCTAAGGAATTGATAAGTTCAGTTGCAGAGTCAATGTCCGCTTGATTTAATATTGCATCAGCAATTATACTTGCATAGCTTTCAGCATCATTAGCATATACTTGGTAATTATCTCTGAACATATTACTGACAGCTGCTGAACCAGAAAAAATGTCCAATATAGCTTTGCCATCTTGTATATAAGGTTCTATATTTTTTTTTATAAAACTACTAAGGTTGTTTTTACTTCCTTGATAGTTTAAAACAGTAAAATTCTCCATGATAAATTCCTCCACGATCTATTATAATGAGTGGAATGAAAAAATACAATCACAAATAAAAAAATATTAACTAATTTTTCGCATCGGAAAAATAATAAAATAGTAAAGGTCACATAGCGACTGATATGGTATAATAAAATAAGCCTGTATTTAGAACTGAAAGATAAGAGGTGATTCATGTGGTATACCTAAATGAAGATATAAAGCTCGGGAAAAAAGGTGTAAACTATGTGACAACGATTGTTGATGAATGTATGTGTAGCTTTCATAAGATTGAACAGGAAAATGATGTTGGCATTGATGGGCAGATAGAACTGTTTGACGAGAGACGATTACCTATAGGAAAATTAATAAGTGTTCAAATTAAAACTGGTAGGTCTTATTATGATTTGGACAAGGATGAATGTTATATCCCTGTAGGGATGCACAGAGAATATTGGATGAAGATTGAAATGCCAGTGATTGGCATTGTGTGTGTAATGGATGAAAAATACGAAAGCGTAAAGACTGCGTTTTGGGTTGATATAAAGGAATATATTTTGGAAAATCCAAAAGCAACAACAGTTAAATTCAATATGTCTATACATAATGAGTTGTCCAAAGAAAAATTTAGGAAGTATTTTTACTTTTTAATATGTAAAAAAGCACCTTGTATTGATTTTAATGAGGTATTATTATTGCTAGATGGAAATGCAAGAGATAGGGTGTTGGCAATGGATATGTTACTGATTTTTTTCTCACAAAAAGTTAAAACGTGGGAAAAAGCTTTTGAATTATACAATAAAAGAGACAAAATTGTTGATTATAATAATTTTATGGAGGCTATTTCTTATGCATACTATCATCCTGACCATTGGTTGACAAAAGGAAGACATGAGTTCAGTGAGGAATCGAAGAAATATGTTCAGCAGAAGGTGAAAATGTTTTCGGAAGAAGATATAAAGAATGTTTTGTCAATAATAGAGGAACATTATTTTGATAGAGGGTCACTGGGACAAACTGCGGAGATAATTATCAAGAATGTTTCGGATTCTGAAAGCAAGCTACTGCATATAATTTTGGACAGTGAAATTGATGACGATATGCGTTATGATGCTGAGGTTATATTAGCGTATCAGAATAAGGAATATTACATGCAGAATATCAAAGAAATTACTTGTATGGATAGTGAATGTACTGAGTTGATAGTAAAGTATATTAATGATTTTGGATATTTTGATTTATATTAGGGGGAAGCCCTAATTAAACTCCCCCATAGCATCAACATATCCTTGCAAGCCACCATTTCTGGAAGCCAATTTGGCATACAGTCCAGGTTCTTCTCTAGCAAGCCTTGTAAGGTAAGCAATATCAGAAGGCTCTTCCAGACGAACGGAAGCATTGCATTTTTTGCAGTTAAAAGAGACATGGATTTCATCGTTGAGACTAACTTCGACGCAGTCGGTTTTAGGGTTATACATTGCAAAGATTATTTTAGTCATAAGTAGCTCCTTTCGATTAACGCTATATGCGGATTGTAACATACAGAGAAGTCGTGGGATGCCTTGGATAGTCTACCGTGTAAAATACGTATGCAACATTTGATGTAAGGAATCCCTTGATTTCGGGCTTTTCAAGCTACCAAAACGTTAACAAAGAGATAATTACAAAGAATATCAAAAGAACATCAAAACCCTTGGAAATCCAGTATTTTCAAGGGTTTTCTTTATGTCTGCATTTGGAGAAAGAAAATATATAAATATAGAAAAACTTTGATTCCTGTATTAGCGGGTTCAAATGGCTTGTAAAAATACACATATTGTGATAACGTAAGGGCGTATGAATGTCA
>OGOP01002753.1_pt1 | contig 10487 bp, 8 predicted proteins | sample 1552591 | NCBI WGS metagenome assembly OGOP01 (sample SAMEA2580120, study PRJEB22360) | human gut metagenome | biome: human gut; feature: human-associated habitat; material: faeces | place: Denmark | collected 2008/2010 | reverse complement strand
AACTTGTTCAAAAGAAAACAAAACGCCTTTATCATCCGGAAATAGACGAGCGCAACAACAAATCAGAAGATAAAGCCCAAGAAACAGATGATATTTTAAAAAACAAATCCGCTTCAAAAGTTTTTGAACGTGCAGTTGCAAAACTTTCTACCTCTAATTATGAAATTATGGGTACTGAACAAATCCTATCATCTATTCTTGAAGATAAAGACTCTGATTTAGCTAAAATTTTTGCAGAATACGGCGTAACAAGCGAAACTTTTGATGAAAAACTTGCTAATATTCAGTCTAGACAATCTGAATATGAAGGCAGACAAATAATATTTACACCAAATGCCTTTAAGGCAATGAGTATGGCATTAGAAACCGCTAAAGAGCTTGGGTCTTCAGTCGTCCTACCAGAACATATAGTACTCGGAATGCTAAAAACAAAACGAGGAATTGCTTATGATATATTGAAAGAGCTCAAAATTCATACAAACGACCTTGCGCACAGTATTATTAAGCCGATAGAAAAACAAATGCCAGAAACACTTACTATTCTTCGCCTTGCGAAGGAAGAAGCTCGAAGATTAGGACGTAATATTGTTGGAACAGAAATGTTTTTGCTTGGCATTATCGGCGAAGGCACAGGTATCGGCGGACAGGTACTTGCTGAACTTGAAATCACAATGCGGGATGCAAGAACAGTTGTTGAAAACCTTATTGGTTTTGGAAATGAATACTATGATAAAGAAATCATATTCACTGAACGTGCAAAACGAGTTTTAGAAAAAGCTTGGGAATTAGCCAAAAAAGATAATAAAGAAAAAATTGAATCTGCACACATGCTTTTGGCATTAACGACTGAGCCAAATTCGCTTGCGATGAAGGCATTGGAGCAATTAGGTGTTGATGCTGTAGAAATCAAAGAGGGAGTCAAAAAATTCCAAGAGGCTTAATTGATTAAAAATAAAGTTAAAAGTTTCATAAAAAAATACAATTTGACAGGCACATTTATCGTTGCTTTTTCAGGCGGATACGACTCAATGTGCCTGTTAGATATCCTATACAAATTAGAATGTGACATAGTTGCAGTCCACCTAAACCACAATTGGCGAGGCGAAGAAAGCCAAAAAGAGCAAGAAAATTGTAAAAAATTTGCACAAGCAAATAATATCAAATATTATACAGAAACATTACCTGATTATATTGAAAAGACAGAAACCTCTGCAAGAAAAGCTCGATATGATTTTTTTCAGCGTTGTGCAAAAAAATTTAACTCAAATGTGATTTTTACTGCGCACAACTTTGATGACAATGCAGAAACAATTCTGTATAGAATTACTAAGGGAACCGGAACAATCGGCTTACAGGGAATAGCCGAAAACAGAGATATTTTTTATAGACCACTCTTGACAACAACTCGGGCAGAGATTGAAAAATATATTAAAACCAATCATTTAATACCAAATAATGACAGTTCAAATTCTAATCAGAAATACAAAAGAAATTTTATTAGGCATAAAATTTTACCATTATTAGAGGAAATCAATCCAAACGTCAAAGACGCTCTAAATTCCCTTTCTAATATTGCAAAAGAGGATAATGAAATTATTAATTCAAAGCTGCCGGCAGATATCTTAACAGCCAAACCAATTGAACAAAAAAGGCTAATTTATAACATTTTAACAGAACACAATATCGATTATGACAAAAACAAAATTGAAAATATCCAAAAATTTATAGAAGATAAAACCTCAAAATCAGGAAAAACAATTTCACTTACTACCGATTTGTGGCTATTCGTAAGTAATAACAAAACAGAAGTAATTTCAAAAACTCAACAAAAAGATGAACAAATTGCCATAACACATTGCGGTACATATAAATTTGGAAATTACGAGTTTTCAATAACTCCATACACAAAAATATTGGAAAAATTTCCTTCAGATAGTGAATACAAAGCCTACATAAACATTGATAAAATAAATTTTATACTCCGACACAGGCAAGCTGGAGATAGAATTCACCCGCTCGGAGCAACAGGGTCACAAAAATTAAAAAAATATTTAAATGAAAAAAAAATCCCTGCCCACCAAAAAGATGAATTAGTTCTACTTACTAACAAAAACGAAGTTTTGTGGGTCGCAGGGTATGGCATAAACGACAAGATTAAAATTAAAAACAAACCAACACATTTAATATCACTAAACAAATATAAGAAAGGTTAGTTATGGATTTAAATAAATTAAAAATTTTGTTTACTGAAGAAGAAATTCAAGCACGCATAAAAGATTTAGCAAAAGAAATGAACCAATTTTACAATGGAGAAGAAGTTATAGCAATATGCGTACTCAAAGGTGCTGTAATGTTTGCAGTTGACTTAATTAAGAACCTCGATATGCCTTTAAAGTTGGAATTTATCAGACTTTCAAGCTACAACGGCGGGACAACCACAACCGGAAAAGTTAATGCTGTAGATATTTCTCTTCCTGATTTAAACGGAAAAAATGTTCTAATCATTGAAGATATTGTTGACACAGGGCTTACTGCGAAATTTCTATTAGACTTTTTGCACTGTAATTTCCACACAAAATCAACTAAATTTTGTTCACTTTTAGATAAAAAAATAACACGTGTTGCAAATGTAGATGCAGATTATTATGGCTTTGAAGTTGATGATAAATTCTTAATCGGCTATGGACTTGATTATGATGGTTATTACAGAAATCTAAGATATATCGGTTACATGGAAAAATCTGATTTGGAGTAACTTTTGAATAATTTTGAAAAAGCGATAGAAGAAATACAAAATTTTTACCTAATAGATTCAAGTAATTTTGAATCAGAAGTTTTTGCTATTTTAAAAAAAATTATCAACTTCAATTCCGGTTACATATATTTTTCAAATTCTAAAAAATATGAATATGCCTATAATCCACAAGTAACAAAGCTTAATGAAATTAAAGGGAATTATATTGTAGAAGATTTGCTATTTAAAAAAACGGTCTTAGGCAAAATACTTATTACAGGAAATAGTTTTTCTGATTCTGACAAAAAAATATTCAAAACTTGTGCAATAATTATTGCCAATATAATCAAAGATTTTGAGTTATCCAAAGTCATAAAAATGCAGATAAAAGCCTTGCAAGAAGGCTATTTAGAAATCCAAAAAAGTAACAAAAAAATAAAATCCGCAGAACAATCTAAAACGGAATTTATCTCACATGCTTCGCACGAATTACGAACGCCTATTAATTCAATACTTGGGTATTCTGAACTACTCGGCGAAGAATTTACAGGCAATCTGACGCCAAAACAGAGAGAATTTGTTAATGATATAAAAATATCATCATTGCACTTGCTCGGAATGGTAAACGAAATACTCGATATGTCTAAAATTGAGGCAGGAGCAATGAAATTAAACTTGCGAGCATTCAACTTAAAAATATGTATTCAAGAAGTTTTAAATATCATAAAACCTCTTACAATAAACAAAAAGCAAAGTATAAAAACAGAAATACCAGATATAATTATCAAAGCCGACTATCAAAAATTTCAACAAATTTTATTCAATTTATTGAGCAACGCCATAAAATATACTCCAGAAAATGGTGAAATAGAAATTTTTGCCCAAAATACAGAAAAAAGCTTTACAATTTCAGTAAAAGATAACGGAATTGGAATAGATAAAAAGGACATTAAAAAGATTTTTAACAAATTTGAACAAATTGGAGAATTACAGCAAAACTCGACAGGACTTGGGCTTGCAATAACTCAAGAACTTATAAAAATCCATGGTGGAGAAATTTGTGTTAAAAGTAAACCAAATAAGGGAACAATATTCATAGTTAGTATCCCACAGTAGAGTTGTTTTTTGCATAGTAACATGTTATAATACCCATAGTCATAGAATATGAGAGGAGTTTCGGCTAATGGCATCCATTAAAGACGCATTTGAAGAGTCAATACAGGACAATAACGCAATTTTAAAATATATAATATTTGCAATCCCTGTATTTTATTGTGTTTACCTTTATTCAGAAGGGAATTTGGGTGGATTTTGGGCAATGTTTTCAATAACATTCCTTTTATTATTCGGAATTTTTATAAAATGTACAACTAACGTAAGAAATGGTAAGGATGCAGTTTTACCGTCATTCAATATATTTTCAATTATTTGGTCCGGCATAAAAGGGACAATAGCTCTAGGACCTTCAATTGCCATTAACTGCTGGCTTGCATGTTTTATTAACGGACTTTTAACAAACATATTCACTGAACCTAATACTCTACACGTATTTCAAGCTATCGTTTGGGGCTTGTTCGGATCAATAATCTTGACAGGATATTTATGCTACGCTAAAAGCTTTAAAATTGCAGATGCATACAATTTTAAAACAATTTCAGAATCATGTATAGACATTCTAATTTCTGTTTTGTTTATGATTCCATTAGTTTTAATCGCAAACGCAATTTTACTTGTACCAGTATCTTACGTAATATGGGTATTTTTCGGACTTCCACATCCAATAGCTGTATTCTATTGGTGTATGGTTTTGGTATTTAACCTTGCAATGTGCGGACACTACTTAGCACAATTAGATTACGAAGCAATCGGAACCAAAGAAAATCGAGATAAGATTATATAGGCAATCGTTGGCATTATAAAGCAAATGTAGGGGAACTATCACTTACATCTTTCCATCAAGCATTTCACGCATTTTCTTTAACTTATCACGAATTTCAGCAGCCCGTTCAAAGTCAAGAATTTTGGCGGCCTTGTGCATGTCTTTTTCAAGTTTTTCGATAAGTTTTGGTAAATCCTTCTTATCAATCCCCATATCAACCATTTCTTCGGCAACAATATCTTCTAAATCCCTATAGCTTGCAACAAGCGACAAAAGGTTATTTTCAATCGGTTTTTTAATTGTTTGCGGAATTATACCAAATTTTTTATTATAATCCATTTGTATTTTTCTACGTCTTTCTGTCTCCGTAATAGCTTTTTCCATTGACTCTGTCATTCTGTCTGCATACATAATAACTTCGCCACACGCATTACGTGCAGCACGTCCAATTGTCTGAATTAAACTTGTTTCAGAACGCAAAAACCCTTCCTTATCAGCATCCATAATCGCAACAAGAGAAACTTCCGGAATATCCAAACCTTCTCTTAAAAGGTTTACACCAATAAGAACGTCAAATTCGCCCAGACGTAAATCTCTTAAAATTTCAACACGCTCAAGAGATTGTATTTCACTGTGCAAATAACGAACTTTTATTCCTTCTTGAACAAAGAAATCTGTCAAATCTTCTGCCATACGTTTAGTTAAAGTAGTAATCAGAACTCGCTCATTCTTCTCTGTACGTTTTTGAATTTCAATCTTCAAATCATTAATTTGCGACTCAATTGGACGGACAGAAATTTTCGGATCAACAAGTCCTGTAGGACGAATAATTTGCTCAACAAGCTGACTGGATGTCTCTTTTTCAAAATCTGCCGGAGTTGCAGAAATATAAATCTTTTGATGAACTTTGCTGAAGAATTCTTCACTTTTAAGGGGTCTGTTATCTCGTGCACAAGGCAATCTAAAACCATATTCAATTAACGTATTTTTTCGAGAAGCATCACCATGGTACATCCCTTTTAATTGTGGTAAAGTTACGTGAGATTCATCAATTACAGTTAAGAAATCTCCTTGAAAATAATCCAGAAGTGTCGCAGGAGCAGAGCCTATCGGACGACGTTCAATAATTCTAGAATAGTTTTCTATACCAGAACAATATCCCATTTCCTTAATCATTTCAATATCGTATTTTACACGCTGTTCGAGTCTTTGCGCCTCAACAAGTTTATTTTGATTTTGTAACTCAACAAGTCTATGTTGCAATTCTTCCCGAATTAATTTAATTGTTTCTTCTACATTTTCATCGTTAGAAACATAATGCACTGCAGGATAAATAACAACAGATTCCGGAATTTCTATTATTTCTCCGGTAACATTATCAATTTTAACAATTTTTTCTATCTCATCACCAAAGAAATAAATACGAGTGATAATTTTTTCATAAGCAGGCATTATTTCAACAATATCACCTCTAGCACGGAATGTTGAACGTTCGAGAACCAAATCATTTCTTGTATATTGAACGCTGACAAGATGTTTTAGCAGATCATCTCTTTCAACCTCATCGCCGACTTTTAATTCCACAGAGCCTTTAAAATAATTTTCTGGTAACCCCAAACCATAAATACAACTTACGGATGCAATAATAATTACATCATTTCGTTCATAAAGACATCTTGTTGCATTGTGACGCAACCTGTCAATCTCCTCATTAATAGATGCAGATTTTTCAATAAATGTATCTGTTCTCGGAATATGAGCCTCCGGCTGATAGTAATCATAATAACTAATAAAATATTCTACAGCATTATCAGGAAAAAGTTCACGAAACTCATTGTACAATTGAGCTGCAAGCGTTTTGTTATGTGCAATTATTAAGGTTGGCTTTTGAATTTTCTCAATAACATTAGCAATTGTAAAAGTTTTACCAGAACCTGTTATCCCTAACAGAGTTTGAGCATCATCCCCAGATTTCAGACCTTCAACAAGCTGTTCAATTGCTTTTGGCTGATCTCCAGCTGGTTTATATTTTGAACATATTTTAAATTTTCTAACCATAACAAAATTATACATTAAGCAAAAATACTAGCAAAAAAATTTTTTACGTGGTTATATATAACTGACTATAGTTTAATTTTGACATGGTACCCAAAATTGATTAATACAGTTTGTACAATAAATCAAATAAAACCACAGGGTAGTTTTCCAAAAGCTCAACCTGATAAGGATCATAAGAAGCACAAATACCAAGATCCGCTGAATAAGAAGGTCCCAGTTTTGATGTCTTATTCTAATGAAATTGGTACAGCAATATCCGAAATCGCCCCTCGTCTAGGTACAGCCTTATGGGCTCCAACATTTTTATACCTAGGAGCTGATCTTTATGACAAATACAAAAATGATAAAGATAGCTACAAACCAAGTGGAAAAAGAGCACTAAAACGAGCAATTTTTCAGGGAATGACATCCCTAATCGCATTACCTGCCGTAATTTTTGCAGCGCAAAGTGCAATCTCACCTCTTGCACAATTTGACAAATGGGGGATTAACGGGAACACCAAAGATGCCGTTTATAAACACACTAAAAGCGTAATTGATCAGGCACATGGAACTGCGTTGAGCAGTTATGAAGAATTTAGCCGAGTAATAAAAACAACTCTGCAAAACAAAATTGACTCACGACAAAACGAAAAGAAAACAGCAAATATCTTCAAAAGGACATGGAACAAGCTATTTACACAGCGTTACACTTTACTTTCAGCAGATAAAGCCAAAGTCCTTGCTTTCGCAGAAGAAAACGCCAAAAACACCTTTAAAATACTTACAGCATTAAAAAATGATGACAAACATAACGTTCCACGACGAATTTACAAGAAATATAAAAAAATTCTACCAACAATGAAAGAAATGTACAAAGACGGTGACTATTCATATCAAGCAACAAGAAACGCATTAAAAGAATACCAAAAATCACTCATCTTCAAAAACAAACTTTTAAAAACAATCGGCGGTTTTACAGCATTATTACTACTTGTCAATCCTGTAAATACTTTTGTTGACAAACAAATTATGCGTAAATTCATCAGCCCTGGAATTGACCAAATTTCTTCGGGTTTTGTAAACGAATCTAAAATGAAAACAATATTCAACAATATGAACAGCAAAACTAATTCTGATTATAAAAACGGGAGCTCATCGAACCTGATTGCGCAATTAAAGAATCGGCAAGGATTGAAGTCAAAGGTTGAGGAAAATCATTAACATATTTACCATTAACTAGTTTGGACACCGTTCTAACAGATAACGCTGCCGATCTTGCAGGAGTCAATTCAACAATAGATGTAACAACCCTTTTGCCATTTTCAAGTTTGTTTATTTGAATTATATAATCATAATTGTTTAATACTGTTGTTTTAGCCAATTTTTCAGACAAATTTCCATATTTAGCAAAACTATTTACAAGTTTTGTAAAAGCCGCATCAACAGAACATGCTCTCAATGTAGATACTACACCTTTTCTATCCATAATTTCAGTAATCGGAGTATTCAAATCCGAAACAATATACTCCGGTTCAATTTTTAGAATATTAGACAATAACAGTTCAAAATCAGCGTCTTTAAAAGATGTACTATAAGCCATAATTAAACTGGAATTATAGGCAATACAATGTGAATCTTCTAGTAAAACAGTTCTCTTATCATTTATAGCGGAATTTATTAAAGCCTCAAGTAAAGTAGTCTTACCGGAATTTATATCCCCGGAAAGTACAATGTTTTTCTTTTCATCAATTATGTACAACAAAAAATCAAACACTTCTTTTGACATCATTGAACTGTCAATAATAAAATCTCTATCTGCATTTTTAAGTTTTCTAATAAAAATGTTGACGCCTGAAATAGAAATTTTTGGCATAACAAGCGATATAAGAAGATTATCTATTCTAACATTCCATATATTTTTCGACTCATTTATAATAACCTTTGACAGCTTTGAAATATTCCCAACAACACAACCTAATTGTTTTTCATTCAATGCCATTTCCGTATTCAATATTTTACCATCGATTTCAATGTGTACACTATTTGTACCATTAACAAAAATCGCTTCAACATTTTCTTGTGCTACAAGATAATCCAGCGGTCCCAGACCAGAGATTGTTGAATACAGTTCATCTATGAGTTTTTGTTTATCCTCAGCTTGCATAGAAAAATTCTCATCAAACAATTTTTTATCAACAAAACTATTGATCAATTCTTTTTGCTTTTCTTCAGAATAATCTGTCCATACAGGAATTGCATCAATTTTTTCAATCAATGCTTGTTTAATATCATCCTCTATCAATGGAGAAGTTTCAACAACTGTCTTATTATAATTTTCTAGTTCAGTAGAATTGTTGTCTGACATTTTTTTGTGAGGGAAAGACAATTTTGCAGGTATTTTTATTTCTTTTTTTTCAACCTTTTTAAATCTATTACTTAACTTACTGCTCTGTAACACAACAATTAATCCCTTCCACTTTTTATGAGCAAATTCTGCCGATAAATACTATCTGACACCATTAAGGCTAAATTTTTGTAGCTCAAAGTAACATTAGCATCCGGATTTATATTAGAAACCGGAACACCTTTGTTAATAGCAGACATCATCGTAAAATAATTGTTCGGAATTTTCCAATAAATCTTCCTACCAACAGCTTCTTCAACATCTTCTGCCTTAATCTCATCATTTTCCATATATCTGTTAATCAAAATCTGAATTTTTTCTTCATCAAGACCAAGTTTGTCAAATAATTCTAAACAACGCTGACAATTTCTAATAGCAGGCAGATTAACAATATTTACGAGAAAAATCATATCTGAATTTTCAAGTGCGGTAATTGATTTTCTGTCAAAGCCGGCAGAAGTGTCAACTACAACATAAGAAAACGTATCTCTCAATATATTAAACAAATTTGTAATATCTCTGGACGGCACGTCATCAACCTGTTTAAAATATGGCGGATCCGCGAGAACATATAAACTTGTGTCTTTATACTTTTCTAAAGTTGAAAGTAAAAAATCTTCATTAATCTTATCTATATTTTGCAACATATAAGAAATATTAAAAGACGGCTTCAGATCCAAAAATGTGGTAACATCTCCAAGTTGGAAATTCAGATCGATTAAAGCAACATTTTCTTTAGTAATTTTCGCTAGCTCGTACGCTAAATTAGTTGCGACTGAAGTTTTTCCAACTCCACCTTTATTGGAATAAACAGTAATAACTCGACATTTCGATTTTTTTTGTTTACCGCCTGTCAAATCGTTATAAAGCTTACTCAAAACTTCAAAAAATTCCTTTTTAATCAAAGGTAAAGGTAAAAAGTCGGTCGCACCAACTCGCATTGCACGAATCACCAAATCAACATCAGGTTTGTCTGAGAGCGCTATTACACGACAATCAGGGAATTCCACATTAATCTTAGAAACAAAATTCAAAGCTTGTTCCGGATATTCGGAAATATCAATTATAACCAATCCTTTTTCAAGTTCCTTAATCCCATTATAGGCTTTTGAATAATCCGCAACAGACGCAAGGTAAGAAAAGCCTTCAAATTCTTGAAGAAATAATTTCAATAACTCTGCAGTACTATCCTGTTCAGTAACAACAATTGTTGGAATATTCTGTTTCATAGCTCCATTGTAGCATATTTTCTCCAAACTGGCAAATTCAAAGTCTGGATTTAATATTTCATATTACCATTTAAAATAATATGAGCTGCTCCACCTGTACATTCTCCGGCACTATTTTTAGTAGTACAATCTTTCCCAGGAGTTAAACCATTCTTTCTTATAATAAACAAAAATACATCTTGCCCAAATCTATTTGGCTTC
>OGOP01002740.1_pt1 | contig 10532 bp, 8 predicted proteins | sample 1552591 | NCBI WGS metagenome assembly OGOP01 (sample SAMEA2580120, study PRJEB22360) | human gut metagenome | biome: human gut; feature: human-associated habitat; material: faeces | place: Denmark | collected 2008/2010 | reverse complement strand
TAATTTACTATTAATATGATATATACCTTCCAATAAAAGTTTTTATGAAAAAAAATTTATCATGCATCTGGTATTCCTCATACTTTTATATACCATACCTATTGTAAACTTATATTATATGTTTTTTTCGTTTAGAAAAGTTATCTGCATTATATTTTATGTTACTACTGGTTACAATTTTTTAATAAGTTTTTTTTCGTCTGATCAGGTATTTGCATATTTAACTCATCTTCCACAATGTTAATTGATTTACTTTGTTGTTCGCTAAAGCTATTTGAATTTAATGCTGAAATCATTAGCCTAACCTGAATATCTAATTTTTCATCACTATCTAAATATTTCAAAATTTCTTTAGCCGTCTTTCCGGTATTAATAATAATCATCCAATATGCAATTATTATTTTTCTAACATATTTTCTTAATAATTTTTCATCTAAATCACTTATATTATTTATTTTGTCACCGTGTATATAGACACATCTCTTTTGATATAATTTTTTTATATCACGATATATTCGATCATATAATTCTATATTATTTTCTGCTAAAAGCTTGGCAGTATATTTTGATATCTTTTCCGTGACATCTCCTGAATCCAAATTAAATATTGCCTCTAAACTACTAAAAATCAATATGAATCTGTTGCTTATTTTCTCACTATCAAAAGAATCGTTATAAAATTCTAAAGCTCTATTAAAATGATTATTTTTTGTATTTTTCATTGCATCAAAATTCATTCCAAATCTACTATTATTTGAAAATTCTATTGGGTTCAAATTATATGTACATCTATTCCACATAGAAATTGGCTTATTTAGTTGCGTAAATCCTATGTATTTTTTATTTTCATTGTAAAATTCAATATTAATTATTTGAAATAAAACTGGTATGTTAAATATTAATCTTATTTTTTTCTCCAAATCGTAAATTTTTTCTGTAATTTCTTTATATTTCTCAATAATATTCAATAAATTTTCCCTTGTTACTTGTGTCTTGTTTGAAACATCAATTTCCATAAGATTTTCAGATTCCATATATCTATATTTTAAATCTCTATCTGTAATGCATGAATATAAGTATATATTTAAATTATAATTTATTCCTGTTTTTTCCACATCATAGTTCATTTTAAAATTTTCTTCATTTATTTTATCTTCTCTCAATATAAATCCATCTATTTCATAATCTCCAATTATATTGAACCCATTAATTAAAATTTTATATTTTACAAATATTTTTTTCATTTAATTTTTTCCCAACTATTATACACCTTGTTATTTATTTCATCTTTACTTATTAATATTTCATTTTCAACACAATAATTTACATTTCCTATATATTCTCCATTTTGAAATCTATTAGATGCATTATATATGATATTTACAACTTGTCTATACCAATTATTTAAAACATCTTCATAATACACAGTCAATTTCATATTAATTGTACTGTTCAACTCTAATGATAAAAAATGATTACTTTCAATTTTTTCACCTTTTTCAATTACAATAACATTATTTTTTCCTGATAATCTATATGTTGAGTTTGTTACATCGGATTCGTAATCAATAATAATGTTTTTTACACTATTTAAGCCAATATTTTTTAATGAAAAATTTAATTCAAATGTTTCTCCATATTTTACTGATGTTATTATTCTGTCAGATGAATTTCTTTCACATTTTCTTTCCGTATCAATACAATATTTTAATAATGGCATATTTTGAATTCTTAAATTTTCTTTATCTCTTCTTTCATTGTCTTCATTATTTTTTCTTATTTGAATAAATGCAATATATATAGAAGCTGTAACTCCTATTACTGATGAAACAATTGTGGATACATATGTAAATAAAAAACCTAACCAATTTTGACTGTCTATATTTTTCATTAAATTCAGTCTAGATGGAATATTCCATAAATCCAAATAATATAGGATTATTGGTATAGCAACTATAATTACATAGAATATGAATATTATCTTTTCTCCTCCTGTTTCACATTTTTTATAATTTAATCTTACAAATATAAAAATCACCACTGCTATTACAATAAATGATATTACTTCAACTATCATATTAAACCTCCTATCAAAAAAGCAAAATACTTATGCATTTCATACATTAATATTTTGCTTTTCTTGTGTATTATTAATTTGTATATTTTTCTTCGTCTTCCGCAACTCTGCTTAAATTATTACTCTCTTCATCAGTAACCTTATATTCAATGCCATCATCATTTCTATCAGTAGTCCCAAGTCCAAAATATTTTTCAAAAAACTTCTTAACTTTTACTATAATATTTTCTTTTTTTTCTGCCCTATTACCTCCACCAAATCTTCTCATAGGTGGTAATATTTTTTCTATATCTGTTCCATTTGTTTTAACTTGTCCATCTCTAAAAGCATTATCTAAAAACTTTCTAGTTTCTTCTTCATTCAAATTTTCATCATTAATTATTTTCTTTAAGTCTATTTCTTTTTGTTCTTTTACAAATTTACCCCAATCATCCATAACATTTGTATCTGCATTTATTTTTGAAATAAATCCATCTATCAATTCTTTCTTTGAACGAAGTGCTAAACTTGATTTTATAGCTTTATCAATAGTTCCAAGTATTTCTTTATCTTCACAATTAGATTGATGATATTTTGCAACTAGCATTAAAATGTAGTCTATGTTTACTTCTACTTGTTTTACAAGTTCCATTTCAAATACTATATCATCTTTTATACTTTCTTTTTCTCCGTCATCTTTTTGTTTATATTTTTGATATAAATCAACATACATTCCTGTGTAGTCTTGAAAATCTCTTTCAGATAATATTTCGTTTCCAGCAAATTTATCAAATGATGATAATATATTTCTTAATCTTAATATATTTCCTATTGACGCTATAAAGTCTTTTTCAGCTTTTTCTCCAACAACTTGTACTCCTAGCGGATATTTTTGTAATAGCATTGCTATTCTTTCTTCATATCCTATTCGCTTTTTGCCATTATCGTCTTCATATCCATAATAATAATCTTCATAAGATTTTAGTAATACAATTCCTGTTGCATTTTTATCTCCGAATAATGCTATTGCATCATTTGTTGCCTCTTGTAAGTTTCTAAAGCATACAATGTTTCCATAAGTTTTTACAGAATTTAATATACGATTTGTTCTTGAATAAGCTTGTATTAATCCATGTTGTTTTAAATTTTTATCTACCCATAATGTGTTTAACGTAGTAGCATCAAATCCTGTTAAAAACATATTTACTACTATTAGTAAGTCAATTTCTCTATGTTTTACTTTATCTGATAAATCTTTGTAATAGTCCTGAAATCCGTTTCCTTCTGATGAGAAATTTGTCTTGAATTTTTTATTGTATTCGTCTATTGCAAAGTCTAAAAATTCTCTTGAACTTTTATCTAATAAATTCGTTTCAAATCCTTCGTCATCTAATATTCCATCTGAAGTATCTTCTTCATTTTGTGCATAAGAATAAATTGTAGCAATTGTTAAGTCCTTTTGTTTTTCTTCTAATTGTTTCTTAAATTCTAAATAATATTTTTTTGCCATTGGTATTGAAGCTACTGCAAACATCGAGTTGAATCCATTTACTCTTTGTCCTTTTAAATCATAAAATGAATTTCTTTTTGTTTTCTGATCAAAGTGTTCTATTATGTATGAAACTACATTTGATACTCTCTCTGATGATGATAGTGCTTCTTCTGTATTTATTGCTTCTACTTCTTTATCTGTCATTCCTTCTTTGGCTTTTATTGTGTTTATATAATCAATTCTAAATGGTAATACATTTCCATCATTTATAGCATCTACTATTGTATATGTATGTAATTTTTCTCCAAATGCTTGCTCTGTTGTACAAAAATCCGGATTTGTTGTTCTTCCGGCATTTTTTGCAAATATTGGTGTTCCAGTAAATCCAAATAAATGATAATTTTTGAAGTTTTGTACTATCATTTTGTGCATATCTCCAAATTGAGAACGATGGCATTCATCAAATATCAATACCAGATGTTTCTGATATACTGGATGATTTTTGTTTCTTTTTACAAATTCACTTAATTTTTGAATTGTTGTTACTATTATTTTTGATGTTGTATCTTCTAATTGCTTTTGAAGTACTTTTGTACTTCTGTTCCCGTTTGCTGCTCCTTTTTGGAATCTATCATATTCTTTCATTGTTTGATAGTCCAAATCTTTTCTATCTACGACAAATAATACTTTATCAATATATTCTAATTTACTTGCTAATTGTGCAGTTTTAAATGATGTTAATGTTTTTCCAGATCCAGTAGTATGCCAAATATACCCTCCTGCTTCAATTGTTCCCATCTTCTTATAATTTGTTGCTACTTGAATTCTATTTAATATTCTCTCTGTTGCAACAATTTGATATGGTCTCATTACAAGTAGTAATTCTTCTGATGTAAATACACAATATTTTGTTAATATATTTAAAATTGTATGTTTTGCAAAAAATGTTCTTGTAAAATCAACTAAATCAGATATTACTTTGTTATTGCTATCAGCCCAAAATGATGTAAATTCAAAACTATTGCTTGTTTTTTTACTTTTATTTCTAGTTGATGTTTGTTCTTTTATATGACTTTCTCTTGTTGTATTTGAATAATATTTTGTACTTGTACCATTTGAAATTACAAATATTTGAATATACTCATATAATCCACTTCCAGTCCAAAAGCTGTCTCTTTGATATCTGTTGATTTGATTAAATGCTTCTTTTAGTGCTACTCCTCTTCTTTTTAATTCAACATGTACTAAAGGAAGTCCATTTACTAATATTGTAACATCATATCTATTGTCATAGTTTCCACTATTTTCTACATATTGATTAATAACTTGTAGTCTATTATTATGAATACATTTTTTATCTATTAATGTTATATTTTTACTTGTTCCATCATCTCTTTTTAAAACTTGAATATTATCTTCTTGTATTTTTCTAGTCTTTTCAACTATTCCATCATTGTTATTTGCGATAGAATCATTGAAAAATCTGTCCCATTCGCTATCTGTAAATTTATAATCATTTACTATTTCAAGTTGTGTACGAAGATTGTTTATTAATGCTTCTGAATCATGAATTTCTAAATAGTCATATCCTTGCTCTGTAAGCATTCTTATAAATTCGTTTTCTAATGCTTGCTCACTTTGATAGCTGTCTGATTTTCTTTTTACTGGTTCGTATTCTGTTACTACTGTGGAATCGTTCATTTCCATTACTACATTATATTTATTCATTTACTTTTAACTCCTTAAATGTTAATAGCTTGTCTCTATAATATTCGTATTGTTTTTGTCTTGTTTCTATTTCGGCTAGTAGACCTTCTGAAATGTCATTTGTAATTTTATCGAATTTCAGCAAAATATCTACAATAATTTTTAAAGTGCCATTATTAGGTATTGGTATTACTATTTTATTTAAATTTACTTGGTTTAATTTTGGTTGTGCTGCACCTGATATATATTGTTCTATATTTATATAATTCAAATACATTTCTACATATTTTTGTAAATACATATTGCTAAATTTTAAAACATGTGCATGATTATTTACCCAATTTTTTCCTGATATTGAAAAAGCTATTGGTGTTTTTCTAGCAACAAGATTTGCACCATCTTCTGATATTAGTAAATAATCTCCATCAAATATATAATCTTTCACATAATCTACAATTCCGGAAGCACCATAATAAGGATATTCTCCTTTTTCTCTATTTCCACTTGTTATAGGTTTTCTTTTATTATCACAATTAGTAGCTAATTCCTTTAAAGTTTTTAATTCAACGTCCTTATTTTCAAATAATGTTTCCTTATAATATTCATATTGTTTTTTTCTTGCTTTCAGCTCTGCTGAAAGTAATGCTGAAAGTAATGCTGAAAGTAATGTTAAATCGTCCAAAATATGGACAATTTCGCATTGTACCTCCAACGGAGGTACAGGAATACAAATTTTCATAAACTCGTCAATCGATATATAAAATCTCGTCACCCCCCTTACAGCTTTATTTATTTTTTTTCTAAAATTGTTTGTATGCATATAATAATTTATAAATGTAGTATTTATTTCACTTTTCATATCTTTTTTTACTCTTATTCCAAATAAATGATCATCTAAAAAAACATTATCTTTTATTTCATCTTCTATGACTGAAGAGACTGCACATTCATCAGGTGTTTCTGATGCACATGTTAATAATATATCCCCTTTTTGCAATGTGTTTTGTTGTAAATTTTTCACAGTGGCAAAAGGTAATAATTTTATATTTATCTTTAAATTTTTATAAGCATTCATATATTCAATAAACTGACAATTTCCATTTTCTTTCCATTTATTAGATACCCCTGTCATTCCATTAAAACTTTCAAACACTTCATCTAACCTTTTATATTTCACTCCATTAGGGCATAATTGTTTTATTAATTCTTCTAATTTACTCACTCTTTCCACCTTCGTTCGTTATTTTTTTAAACAATTCAAATTTTTCTTTATTCATTTTGGATATTGGTAATGGCATTCCATATTCATTTATCAAACCGTTTTTTACTAATTGTTCTATAATATTCTTATTATTCTCGTTAAAACTGACCCATATATTTCCACTAAATAACAAGTTAAGTTTTATTAATGCATCCTGTCTCTCTTGTATTCCTTCATATAAATTAATTCCATCTTTTACTTCTACTGCGTAATTATGTATTTCTTCTGCTTCTAAATTTTTATATTCTTCAGTATCATTAAATAGTTTTCTTGAAATTCCATCTTTATTTAATATATTCGTATATTTTTCTTTTTTTATCTTTTCTTCTTTACTTTTATTCACTTGATGAATTAATCTGAATAATTTTTTATCATGTGAAACAAAATCTAAAGTAATAACAGATGGCAATTTTGATTGGCATACTTTTTTTGTTTCAGCTATTTGCCCTTTCATTATTGTAATTATTTCAAAAATTGAATCATATATATTTTTCTTATAATTTTTATCTTTATGTGCTTTATCTTTATCTCTTTGTTTATAGACTTCATTTATAATACTATTTTTTTCACAAATATCTCTTTTCTTTCCATTTCCATATACATCATCTAAAATATAGCAAAGATTCAAATAAAATTCTGTTTGAATTTTATTAATTTCCTCATAGATATTAATATTTGAAAGTTCTTCAAAATTATCATCTATAAAAATAATAGAATCTATATTCTTTTTAGCATCTATTAAATATCTAGCCAATTCCCATTCTTTCACTTTATACCTCGATTTCTGAAATAATTTTCTTTATTTCTTCACGAAGTATATTTTCTCTTGTAACTATTTCATCTATTTCTTTATTTAAAACATCAATATCAATTTTCTCTCTAGTATCTTCTTTTTCAACATAAGTAGAAACAGATAAATTGTAATCGTTTTCTCCTATTTCTTTATTTGAAACTAATTTTGATACATAATCAATATTTTTTCTATCTGTAAAAATTTTCACAACATTTTCTATATTTTCGTCTGTCAATTTATTATTGTTTGTAACTTTTACACATTCTTTTGTTGCATCAATAAATAATGTGCTATTATCTTTTTTACTTTTCTTTAAAACCATGATGCATGTTGCTATTGATGTTCCAAAGAATAGATTGTCTGGTAATTGTATAATGCAATCCACAAAGTTATTATCAATTAAATATTTTCTTATTTTTTGTTCTGCTCCACCTCTATATAAAATACCTGGAAAACAAACTATTGACGCTGTTCCATTTGTTGCAAGCCATGAAAGTGAATGCATTATAAATGCAAAATCTGCTTTTGATTTTGGTGCTAGTACACCTGCTGGTGAATAACGTGGGTCATTTATAAGTACTGCGTTATCATCTCCAGCCCATTTTATAGAATATGGTGGATTTGAAACTATAACCTCAAATGGTTCATCATCCCAATGTTGAGGAGAAACTAATGTATCTTCACATGCTATATCAAATTTATCATAATCAATATCGTGTAAAAACATATTTATTCTGCAAAGGTTGTATGTAGTTAAATTTATTTCTTGTCCATAAAATCCATTTCTTACATTATCTTTTCCTAATATTTTTGCTGATTTTAATAACAAAGAACCAGAACCACATGCTGGGTCATATACTTTATTAACTGATGTTTTTCCAACAATAGCTAATCTTGTTAATAATTCACTTACTTCTTGAGGTGTATAAAATTCTCCTCCTGATTTTCCAGCGTTAGATGCATACATTGACATCAAAAATTCATAAGCATCTCCAAAAGCATCTATTGAGTTATCTTTATAATTTCCAAGTGGAATATTAGCAATACCATCTAATATTTTTACTAATTTATCATTTCTTTTTGCAACAGTTGCTCCTAATTTATTACTATTAACATCAATATCATCAAATAAGCCTGCAAAGTCTTCTTCACTTTCTGCTCCTTTTGCTGAGTTCTCAATGTTATTAAATATTCTTTCTAATGTTTCATTTAAATTTTCATCATCTTTAGCTTTTTTACATACATTAGCAAATAATTCTGATGGTAATATAAAGAACCCTTTTTCGTTTACCATCTCTTTTCTAATTGTTTCTGCTTCTTCATCTGATAATTTTGCATAGTCAAAGTTATCATCTCCTGCTTTTCTTTCGCCTTCATTTATGTAATTAGTCATATTTTCTGATATGTATCTATAAAACATTATTCCTAATATATATTGTTTAAAATCCCAACCATCAACTGATCCTCTTAAATCATCTGCTATTGACCATATTGCTTTGTGCAATTCTTCTCTTTCTCTTATATTTCTGTTTTCCATAAGTTTCCTCCGTTAAATCTAATTATCCTATTTATTTTATATCACATAATCCAATTTTTAACAATAAAAATCCCAATATTTTAAGCTATTTTGTCGAAAAAGTTTTTTATAATTTCTAATATTTTTTCACCACTTATTTTGTAACTCATTAATCACATTTCATATCTTTCCTAGTTATTGTTTCACTTCACTTAAATCAACAGTATAAATTTTCCCACTATTTGCCAAATAAGTTAATTGATTTAGATTATTTCCTATTCTTCTGAGCTCTGATACCACTTCATTTAATCCATCAACTATAACTATCTCTTTATCTAAACCTTGTTTAATCAAATATTTTGATAAACTAAGTTTAGCAACTTCGCTTTTCTCAATCAATTTTTTCTTCTCTTTTTCACTAACTCTAATTGTTATAATTTTATCTTTCTTCAATTTATAATCTCCATTTCATAAAAGGGTTTGGGACATTCCCAACTATCAAGAACCCTTTGTGTACACAAGGGGGAATCTTGCTAAAAATATTTCTCTTATTTTAGTTCTTTTTACTCCAAAACAATGTAAAAAGAAAAGTGACATTTTTATCTGCCACTAATCATTTCACATCTAAAGTGATTTAGCTTATACTCCAGTCATTTCAACCATTTCAGAGTAATTCCCTAATTAGGGAATCGCTCATTCTATGGTCATCATCCTTAATTTCAATACCACCACACATTTCATATAATCTTGAAATTATTGAATCAACAATACTATAATTTCTATTTATACATAATCTTTCTCTTAATTGATTTCTGTTATAATTTGTGGTTATAACAATCGGCAAATAATTATTATCTATTATTCACTATCAAAAATAATTTTTCTAATACCCATTCTGTTGGCTTTTCTTTTACTAAATCATCAATTACCAAAAGATCCACACTAGAATATAAATTTAAATAGTCTTTATCAGAAACTTCTGAATCGCTATATGAATCTCTAATAAAATCTAACAATTGTATTAAAGTTCCAAATATTACTGATTTTCCGTTCTTATAATTTCATTTGTTCTAAATTTACTAATTCATTTTTCCTAAAAGTCATTTTCAATAAGCATGGAGAATTTATAGCCAACTCCTTTTCCTTGTATTCAAGATTTAATCTTTCGTTTACTTTGCAAAAACTTAACAAATAGAATTTTATTGTTCCACCATGACTTATAACAGCTATTCTCTTTCCTTTATATTTCTCAAGTATTTCATTAAAAAATTCATTCATCCTTTTATTAGTATCATTTGCACTTTCACCATCGCGAGTTTTAAATTCTGGAAAGGCTAATTGTTCACGAGATGGATCTCTGGTTTCTTTATTATTCATAAATTTTGCTAAATCACCCATATTTCCAAGTTTTCTTTCACTCAATCTTTTATCTATGTTATATTGTAAATTGTTCTTATATGCTATATATTTTGCAGTAGCTTTTGCTCTTGTATAGTTGCTTGTCCAAATAACATCAAGATTTTGTAATTCTGTATTTTCGCTTAATTTCTTAGATTGCTCTTCTCCTTTTATAGACAATATTTCTTTTTCATTAATCATTTGAGAATTTTCATTTGTGTTTCTAATCCCATTTTCCTCAACTGTATCAGCATGTCTAATTAAATAAATAACGGTATCATTCATTTTAAATAGCTTTTCTCCTCTTTT
>OGOP01002735.1_pt1 | contig 10545 bp, 12 predicted proteins | sample 1552591 | NCBI WGS metagenome assembly OGOP01 (sample SAMEA2580120, study PRJEB22360) | human gut metagenome | biome: human gut; feature: human-associated habitat; material: faeces | place: Denmark | collected 2008/2010 | reverse complement strand
CTTCGGGTATTGCAGCTTGCCGATCAGCTTTCCGTTTCCGCCGTTGCAAGGGGCGCGGAGCGTCCGGGCGTGCGCGGCAGCTATTATGAGAAAAGGATCGGGGCGCGGGATCACATCGCGGCAGCCGCATGTGCGCTGGTCACGGCTTCCTATTTGGTTTTGGAAAGGAGCATGGCATGATCGAGCTTACACACGCTTCCTTTCAATACGAAAACTCGGACAGAGGCGTACAGGACATTTCCCTTTCGGTAAAAAGCGGCGAATGCGTCGTGCTGACGGGGCTTTCCGGCTGCGGCAAGACCACCGTGACAAGGCTTGTCAACGGGCTTGCGCCGTCCTACTATCCCGGAGTTTTCAGCGGGAGCGTGAGGATAGACGGCAAGGACATATCAAGGCTTTCCACATGGGAGATCGGGCGTTTGGTGGGAAGCGTTTTTCAGGACCCCAAAAGCCAGTTCTTTTCCTCCGAGCTTGCCGGAGAGGTGGCCTTTCCCTGCGAGAATTACGGCCTGTCCGCCCGGGAGATACGGGAGAGGACGGACGCCGCCATAGAGGCGTTGAAGCTGTCCCATTTGAAAGACAGGGCAGTTGACGTCCTCTCAAGCGGAGAAAAGCAGCGGGCGGCCATTGCGTCCGTATATGCCATGAAGCCAAAGGTCTTTGTGTGCGACGAGCCGACGGCCAACCTCGATGCCGCCGGGACGAGGCAGCTTGCGCAGACCCTCCGGCAGCTCAAGGAGCAGGGCTTTACCCTGCTCATCGCGGAGCATCGGATCGACTGGCTGATGGGGATCGCAGACCGGTTTTTATATCTGCGGGACGGCAGAATAGCGGCCGAGTATACACCGAAGGATTTGCTCCTTCTGCCGGAAGCGGACATCTTAGGTATGGGCCTGCGTTCTCCGCACGAGGGAAAGTGCCCTCCCGCTCCCTCCGTATTGGACGAAAGCCCTGCCGTCTTGAAGACAGCAGGGCTCTCGAAAAGAATACGCAAAGAAGTCATTTTCGATGATGTTTCCCTCTCCTTTCCGAAAGGCAAGGTGACCGCCATAACGGGGCAAAACGGCGCGGGGAAAACCACCCTTGCGCAGATCCTCTGCGGGCTGGCGAAGCAGACAAGGGGACATATCCTGATAGATGGGAAAAAAGCAAGAGCGGCAGTCCGGCGCAGGGAGATCTATTACTGCGGCAACGACACGTCAACACAGTTTTTTACGGCAAGCGTGGCGGAGGAGCTGCTGCTGAATACCGAATTGACGGAAGAAAGCAAAGACCGTGCCAGACATTTGCTGAAGGAGTTTGGCCTTTACGAGTACAGGGACGCGCACCCGTCCGCCCTGTCCGGCGGGCAGAAGCAGCGCCTTGCCATCGCCTGCGCCATCTTTTCCGGCCGCAGGATATTGATACTCGATGAGCCCACCAGCGGCCTTGACGGGCAGAATATGCGCCTCGTCGCAGAAAAACTGAAAAGCGAAGCGCGGAACGGCAGAACCATTCTCGTGATCACCCACGACAGGGAGCTGATTGAGAGCTGCTGCGATGACATTGTGGAGATTGCTGCATACCCCAACAGTGTTTCGCACGGATATTTCCCTTCTTCATCTGCTTGATGAGGTTGTGAGAATGGAGGGAACAACATTTGAATAAGTCATTTTATAAGAAATCAATAATGGCAATGCTTTTCGTGTTAATCTATATAGCGGCTTCGACTGCATTTGCCCAAATTCTACCCTTGTCGGTATTGCAAGATCTCACAAATTCAAATATAAAAAGACGCATATTGTATGATGCTATTCAGGCTGCTGCTGTAATTCCTTTTGCGGCAACATATTTTCGCAGTGCAGATTTCAGGAAAACAGAGACACCTTCCAAACGGATACCTTGGGGGCTTATTGGCGTTTGTGCCATATTGGTAACAATAATTCTGCCTGAGAGGGTATACGCTTTCTGGTTTTACTTAATTATTGTTGGATGCGGAGAAGAATTTGTTTTTCGAGGTTATTTGCATCGAGAGTTGCGAAAAGCATTTAATTTCAAAGTATCCGTCATCTTGGGCGGATTAGTGTTTGGATTTGCACATGGATATTCACATTTTATGGTTCTGGGTGGACCAATTACCGGTATTCTTAGTGAGCTCGGTGGTGGCATTGTTGGAGCACTGGTGTTCTCCGCGATATACGAAAAGAGCAACTCAATAGGCTGGCCAATTTTGATTCACGCCTGTTTGGATTTTGTGGGATATTTGATATAGGTTGATTTTCGCAGATGAAATACTTTTCATTTGCCATCATCTGATCTATATGTGGTGCGCTACAGCAGCAAATGTTTCTTTAGATTGTTAGGCGGATATCGATACAACCATCGCAGAGATGACCGGTTGTCAGCTCCGCCGACATCGGATCATTATAGAAAGACTCTGCCCCATATATCAGGAAAGAAAGAGGAACCAGATGGAAGATAAAAACCGGCTAAACTCAGATACCGTCGCCATGCTTCGGGCCGACCTGTATGAGATCCGGCTGACGCAAAATCCATATGATGCGGCGGTAAAGCAAATAATCCGCCTGAGTGTCAGCACAAAAGTTAGGAAAATAAAACAATTCTTGCGTCAAAGGTAAGGAGTAAAATAATATATAATCATCGTATGCGATAGACTTTTGGGCACGACCATGATACACTTTTCTATGTAATGGCGTATATCCATTTTGAGAGGCGCTCCCTGTTATTTGTTGAGGCGCTTGCTGCCTAAATAAATTCCCGAAAAAACTAATTCACAAAAAACGGAGGATGTAATTCGTGGAAATATTAAAACACCAGACATTGGAAATGCGAAATGTGCTGTCATATCGCTCAAAGATGACACAGCAGGAGCTTCAGTCCAAAGCGCAGGAAATTGAAAAGCTTCTGTCTGAGACAGGTGCAATGAAAGTAGCGTCTACCGTAACCACAACGTTTTCTGTCGAACAGGGCTTAACCGGCCCTGTGATGGATATTGAAATTCTGATTTCGTTGGATCGGGAAATTACACCGCCTGCGGGTTACACATGGAAACCTCATTTTCTTCTTGCTAATGCGCTGATGATCCGGCATGTCGGCAATCCGTCCACAATGCAGAACACTGTAAATGTACTTAACGCCTATATCATGGGGCATCAGTTGGTTCCAATTTCTACTGGCTACAATGTGACAGTTAAGGAGGCAAAGACCCCTTTGGAACTTGACAATATGGAAGTTGATATTTATGTAGGCATCAGTCCGAATCTGCTTTGAGGTGTTTATGAATAACACAACCATGAATGCGACAAAAACTTTTCGCCGCATCGGTTTGGCATTATTTATTACAGCGGCGATCTCATGTGGAATACAGGCCCTGCTTGTTTCTCTGCCAGAGATTCTTTCCGCAGGTGATAACACCTTTTGGCGCACTAAATGGTATACATGGCTTGCGACTTTTGTGCCGCTTTACATTGTTGCCATCCCGGCAGGGCTTTGGGTCATGAGAAAGGTTCTCTGCAATCAACATGAACCGATTAGGCTCGGTGTAAAGAACTTTTTCCTGTTTATGCTGATGTGTTTTCCACTCATGTATGGAGGAAATCGTATCGGAACGCTTCTTTCATCCCTACTATCCGGTGGAAATGCAACAAACGAACTGTTCAGTTATGCTTTTGATGACAATCCTCTAAAGATTGTAGTCATGGTCGTTTTGGCTCCTCTGTTGGAAGAGTTTTTATTCCGAAAACAGTTGATTGATCGCACTGCAAAATACGGTGAAAAACCGGCGATTCTGTTTTCTGCACTTGTTTTTGGCCTGTTCCACATGAATCTGTATCAGTTTTTCTATGCTTTCGGACTGGGGCTGCTGTTTGGCTATGTCTACCTGCGTACTCGCCGCCTGCGGTATTCGGTTATCATGCACATGGTCATCAATGGGCTATCATCAGTGGTTGTACCCCTGCTTCTCTCAAAAGTGGGAACGGGCACATTTGTGCAGATGGCTGCAGGACAGTATGACGACGCTGCGCTGATTGCTATTCTGCCGGACATGGTAGGTTTTGCTCTTTACGCCCTTGCAATACTCGGTCTCACCATTGCCGGACTTGTAGTTTTGATCGTAAAAGTGCCGAAGCTGGTGTATCTGCCCGCCTCCAAAGAAATTCCAAAGCGCGAGCGATTCAAGGCCGTTTATGGCAATATTGGAGTAATTCTTTTTATCATTTTCTGTTTGGTATTTTTTGTTCTTAATTTAATTCGATAAAAGGAGAAAAAACACAATGGAAGAAAATCAGATTTTTCAGGATCAGCCAAAAGAAGTAGTCACCACAGACGGCAAGAAGCCACTGGATGTGGCGGCACTGGTACTCAGTATCGTAACTGTTGTCGTTGCAGCATTTATTCCTTTGGTATCCTATGTTTGTGGCATCATCGGACTTATATTTGCTATCAAGCACCGGAAGAAGAAGCGAACAACGGTTGCACTCCTCCTCTGCATTGTAGGCTTAATTGGCGCAGTAATTTCAAACGTCATCGCAGCGAAAGCTCTCTTGGAAACGATGGGCTCTGTGCTTGGATAAGAACGTTAATGGTACGTTAAAAGAATATTTACGGAAAAAGGTATCTACTGCAAAGACCTGGGTCGACACGGAGCTTTGCGGATGATATAATATTACATAAGAAAGGATAAACAGTTATGGAAGTGGCATTAAACTACGGAACATTTGGACAACCATCCGGCAATGTCATTCAAGGACCGTGGACTGCGCTGTCAAATCAAGAACTTTTCAGTGTTGATGGTGGCGCATGGGGAGCTAAGCAGTGGACTGCTTGCGGGCTTATTGTTGCTGGTGCTGCCTGTGGTGTTGTCGGCATTTGGTGTCCTGCTCTTTGGGGCGGAACAGCAAAAAGCTGGGGAACCGCAGCGGCTATCTTAGGTGCAGCTGGCGGAATTACTGCAATCGGATAACACGAGGAGGAAAACTAATATGAGTTCTCTTGCACTGAGTACATATGCTTATGAAAGCTTTACTCCATGGACAACATTAACTGAGGAAGAAATGTTTGCTGTTGATGGTGGCGCATGGGGAGCTAAACAGTGGACCGCCTGTGGTCTTATTGTTGCTGGTGCTGCCTGCGCAATCGTCAGTATTGCAATTCCTCCGGCAGCGGCCGGTGGAATGACAACCGCTGCAAAGTGTTGGGCAACAGCAGGGGTCGTTCTTTCTGCTTCGGGCGGAATTGTAGCAATCTAAATCTGTAAATCGAGTATGGAGAGGTCCAAAACCTCTCCATACTTAAAAATCATATGCAAGGAGTGCTGTAAAATGAAATTCTTGTCGAATGAAAAACTGTTCAAGTGTGTTTGCCTCTTTATGATGACACTTACGGGAATCTCGATTCTTGTGGGAACGCAGCTCATGAAAATCATACTAAGCGTTGCTTTGGGTTTATTCGTAGTTTATGCGCTCTTGAATTTAATTATCTCTATTCAAGAGAAAAACAAAAAGTAAGACTTTCTAAAGCACAATTCATGCTATTATCATAATTATGTATGAAAATTAAGTATTATTGCATAAAACAACATGATATCACCGACTGCGGAGCAGCGTGCCTCGCCATAATTTCAAAGCAATACGGTCTATCCACCTCTATCACGAAAATCCGTGAGGTTGCCGGAACAGATAAACAGGGCACTAATGCCTACGGCATGGTAAAGGCTGCTGAACAGCTCGGCTTTACAGCGAAAGCTGTCAAGGGAAATCAAGAAGCGTTCTTTTCAGAATTTCCGCTACCAGCCATTGCCCATGTGGTGCTAGACGGTACGCTGCTTCACTATGTTGTTATCCATAAGATAACGAAAAAGCAGGTAATAATTGCCGATCCGGCAAAAGGCATCGTCAAAAAGTCACCGGAGGAATTCTTCAAGGAATGGACAGGCGTGCTTATCTTGATTGTGCCTGCTCAAACCTTTCGAAAAGGCAAAGAAACAAAAAGTATCTTTGAACGCTTCTGGGGTCTACTATTACCACAGAAGCATCTTGTTATAGATATATTTATTGCGTCGCTTGTCATCACGGTGCTCGGCATCCTCGGTGCGTTCTACTTTCAGTTCATTATTGATGACATCTTACCTGCTGGCATTGAAAAAAACCTGACGGTTTTATCTATAGGTGTAGTCTTGCTCAAACTGTTTGCGGTGCTTCTGTCTGTGCTGAGAACACAGCTTTTGGTTTATCTTAGTCAAAAGCTGGATATTGCTTTGCTTCTTGGCTATTACGATCATGTACTAAAGCTGCCAATGAATTTCTTCGGTACACGCAAGGTCGGTGAGATCATCTCCCGCTTTCAGGACGCTTCCTCGATTCGGGATGCTATTTCCAACGCCACACTGACTGTCATGATCGACACCATTATGGCATTTGCGGGTGGCCTAATCCTGTTTTTCAAGAGTAAGATTCTGTTTGCCATTGCCGCATTTATGGTGATGCTATATGGCATTTTGGTGCTGGCATTCAATAAGCCCTATAAAAAAGCAAACCAGAAGCAGATGGAAGACAATGCGCAGTTGACTTCCTATTTGGTAGAGTCTCTGAACGGCATTCAGACCGTAAAAGCATTCAACGGCGAGCAGACCGTGCAGACGGAAACAGAGTTCAAGTTCATCCGGCTTCTCAAAAGCATTTTCAAGCTGTCGCGTATTGGAAACGCGCAGGAGGGTTGAAAGCCTTTGTGGAAGCCGTTGGCGGCGTGGTGATCCTTTGGGTCGGCGCACACAGCGTTTTACAGGGCAATATGACCATCGGCAGCTTAATCTCCTTCAATGCCCTTCTTGTGTATTTCCTTGATCCGGTCAAAAATCTCATTAACTTGCAGCCAACGCTGCAAACTGCCATGGTAGCCTCTGACCGATTGGGCGAAATCCTTGATCTGGAAATTGAGAAGGACGAAACGCAGCAGCGCAAGGTTTCTCCTGCTTCTCTGAAAGGAGATATTTCCATTCGGGAAATTTCTTTCCGCTATGGCACAAGGCAGCTTGTCCTTGAACATTTCTCCATGGAGATCAAAAAAGGACAGCGTATTGCCATTGTCGGAGAAAGCGGTGCGGGAAAAACAACCATTGCCAAGCTCCTTTTGAATCTGTATCCCTATGAGGCCGGAGCAATTACCGTTGCAAATTACGCTCTGCCGGACATTCAGCTTGAATGCCTGCGGAAAAAGATCGCTTATATTCCGCAGGAAACTTTCCTGTTCAGCGGCACGATTTTAGACAATCTAACGTTCGGTATAGAACGCCCTAACATGGAAGATGTCATTCGTTGTGCACAAATGGCACAAATTCATGAGTTTGTAAACGCACTCCCTCTGCGCTATGAAACTCATATTGATGAAAATGGCAACAACCTGTCTGGTGGGCAGCGTCAGCGCATTGCCATCGCACGAGCGATGTTGAAAAAACCTGAAATTCTGATTTTGGACGAAGCAACAAGCAATCTGGATGCGGTGACGGAGAAGGCTATACAGGACACTTTAGATTCTTACAGTGATGGCATGACAACGATTATCATTGCCCACAGACTGAGTACAATTCGCAGTTGCGATGCAATTTTTGTAATGGAAAAAGGACGCATTCTTGAAAGTGGTTCACATGATGAACTGATGAGCAAAGAACGTAGCTTTTACAGAAATCTGTATCGTGCGCAGACAGGTGAATAAAATGAAGCATACACTGATAGACATAAACGAAATGTCTGACAGCAAGGAGGTATACGGGCAGCGCCCGAACCCTTTTATTGCTGCGTTTATCTATAGCATACTTGCGTTGCTTTTAATCGCGGTACTATATAGCTGTTTTGGCAAAATTGAAATTGTTTCGACTGCTTCTGGTGTCGTGCGCCCAAATGAAGATGTTAGCACTGTATCCAGTTTGATAAGTGGTCGACTCACGGGTGTATTCTATACCGACGGGCAAATCGTGCAAATGGGCGATCCTATGCTGACATTGGATACATCGGAATCCCAGATTTCGCTGAACAGCCAAATCTCAATGAAAGAGGAATACGAGAAAAAAATATCCATGCTGGATAGATTTCTTGACGGTATCGAGGCGGAGACGAATCCGTTTTCCCCAAACGAAGGCAGCGAAGAATATCTCTATTACATACAATTCCGAGACTACGAACTTACAAGAAAAGACTCAAAAGAAAAGTTCGATTACGATGCGGGAGGCGCAACGGCAAATATTTCGTCAACAAATCAGCGCATCTCCGACATTGAAAACCGCATTGCAGGATTGAATGCGTATAAGGCAAGTGTGCAAACCGGTTCAAATCAAGCGGCTCTATTTCCTGAATATGAACATATGTTTTTGCTGTATGGGGCTACGGTTAACGCAATGGACGCTGAATATAAGTCTCAACAGGAAAAGATAATTCTGGATCAGGCTATCGAAAGCAATCAATACTATTTGAATTATTATGGCGAACTCATATCTGACTACGAGTTTTTAGTTAGTTCCATTGAAGAAGAACGTTCACAATTCCCATCCGGCCATGATAGCCTTTGTGTATTGTTGTGGAATGACTATGTTGCAAACTTGGATGAATATAGGCGTAAGTATGACGCTGCTGTAAACGCCTATGAGCAAAGCCTCAACGATTCCAACCATAGTGCATATTCCGAAGAGCTTCTTGCTTATGACCGTGCCATGTTGGAAGGATATCAATACTTTTGGAAGTCTGTGGAAAGCGATTCCGATGTGTTTATTGATGGCAGGGAAAGCATTTCTTACAGGAGTCTTTATGAGGAATACAAGGTACAATATGATAATTTGATCGAAGTAGCGCAGAAGCTGCAAGAACAGTATTTGCATCTTTCGAACGATCCATCGTCAACGGAGAACGATATTGGCATTGCTTTTGAAGAAAAAACAACTGCCGAAGATGCCTGCGCTTCCTATAAATCAAATACGCTTAATACCATCACTAATTCCATTTTGCAGATTCAGGCGTCTATTACTGAAAAAGAGTCCAGAATCAATAACGCTTCTTCAAGCTACAATGTCTCTTCTGCAAAAGCACAGATGGAAAGCGCAGAAGCTGCCATTTCCACATACAGGAATCAAAAGCTTGCTGAGTATAAGAAAATGTTGTCCGATTATAAAATAAAACTCCAGGAACTGCAGTTTACAGCATCCTCCATGCAGGACAAGACTTCGCTTCTTGCTAAACTGGAAAGCTCCCATAAAAACGCAGTGGATCAGAAATATTATCAGACTATTACGCAGATTGACAGTTCAATACAAACGCTGAATACCGAACTTATTTCTGCACGTTTGAATTTGAGAATGCACCAAATTGCACAACGGATGTATCTGTCTAATGTTGATGATGAAGGTGTTCCTGTTAGCATCTCTCTTGCAACCATGGAGATGATTTCTTCGTTGTTAACGCAACAGGAAAGTTTAACCTCTCAATTAAATGAGCTGAACGTACAAATCCAGCAAACAGAGGAAAGAATATCTCAAGGTTCCATTATTGCAGAACAGGGTGGCACCGTGAGCGTTATATCAACATTGGTTAAAGGCGACAGTATTGCCGCCGGCACTCCAGTTGCAACGATTATCCCTCCGAGCGAAAGTGAGTTTAAGGTGCAACTTTATGTCAGCAATTCCGACATTGCCAACATTGCTGTTGGGGATGATGTAAAATATAATTTACCCGCGCTGCCAAGCAACCAATATGGAATGGCAAACGGAAAAGTGACCAGCATTTCGGCAGACACATTAGTACAGGACGGTCAGTTTTCCGGTTATTATCTGGTAGAATGCAGCATAGCCAATACTGTGCTCACAGATAAAGATGGAAACAGCGGCTCGGTTGTTATTGGAATGCAGACTGAGGCAAAAATCGTAACCCAAAAGAAAATCATCATTCGTTATCTGCTGGAGAAAATCGATCTATTCTGATATTTAATTAAAGGCCGATAGAGGAAACGCTCCATTTAAGAGTATTTTGATGGATTGAGGACCGATAAAACCGGTCCTCTTCCTACGGTAACGCTGATAGCTTATCAACATTCGATATCCTTTTTCTCGTTTTGCGTAAACACATCTTACCTTATCGCTGTCCGAGCGACTTCTCAGCCGGCAGAATATATGGCTTTTTTGCTTTTTCGGGTATTTCATCTCAAAGGGCACGACCACGGATTTTAGCAGTAGCACCTCCGGCAGGTTATGGATGTACCAGATCGCCGTTTTTTGCAAAGGCGTTGGAATTCATCGTGTCCCACTCCGTAAAACGAACGATCTCTGTCGTGCCAGTTTCATAGTCAAAGCTATTCTCGCCACCCATTCTCCGTTGTTGTCCGCCAGATACCGGTAGACAGCGGCGGCTTTTTTTGCCTTTTTTACGGCGATCAATCTGCTTTTGTTAGAGTCACGGTATATGCCATGCCTCTCTCTGCCCAGATAAGGTACAATAACTTGCGCAAATTGAAAACCGCATAAAAGAAGACATAGCTTGCAGGCTCTGGTAGAATGAAGTTACCACA
>OGOP01002729.1_pt1 | contig 10552 bp, 13 predicted proteins | sample 1552591 | NCBI WGS metagenome assembly OGOP01 (sample SAMEA2580120, study PRJEB22360) | human gut metagenome | biome: human gut; feature: human-associated habitat; material: faeces | place: Denmark | collected 2008/2010 | reverse complement strand
TACGGTCTTTTCACTTCTCACGTTTCACTTTTCACTTATATAAATGCCTAGTACCTTAGTAACTAGACTTTGCATATATGTATCTAACTTTCAACAGCTTCTTCTACAGGTTGATTTGGTGCTGCAAGTTTTTCTCTCACGAGAGTTTCAACTTCTTTCAAAATATCAGGATTTTCTGTCAAGAAATCACGAGCTTTATCTCTGCCTTGACCTAATTTTTCTTCCCTAAAACTGAACCAAGAACCTGCCTTTTTAACAATATCAAGATTTACGGCAACGTCAAGAATATTTCCGACTTTGCAAATTCCTTTTCCGAAAATGATATCAAATTCAGCTGTTCTAAATGGAGGAGCAACTTTGTTTTTCAAAACCCTTACTCTTACGTGGTTTCCAACATCTCCATCATCACCTTTTACGCCTTCTGTACGCTTAATTTCCATACGAACTGATGCGTAGTATTTCAATGCGTTACCACCTGTAGTTGTTTCAGGGTTACCATACATAACACCTATTTTCATTCTCAGTTGGTTAATAAAAATCACTGTAGTGTTAGTTTTGCCGATAATACCCGTCAATTTTCTAAGCGCTTTACTCATCAAACGAGCTTGTAACCCCATCTGTTGATCTTCCATTGAACCTTCAATTTCAGCTTTTGGAACAAGAGCCGCAACAGAGTCAACAACAACAATATCAACTGCGCCAGAACGAACGAGTTCTTCAGTAATATCAAGCGCCTGTTCACCGGTATCCGGTTGCGAAATCAGTAAGTCATCAACTTTCACACCTAAATTTCTTGCATATTCAGGATCCAGAGCATGCTCAGCATCAACGAACGCTGCAATACCGCCTCTTTTTTGGCATTCAGCAACAATATGTTGTGCAAGGGTCGTTTTACCGGAACTTTCAGGGCCATAAATTTCAATAATACGACCACGAGGGATCCCACCAATACCTAAAGCTACATCAAGCGACAACGCACCTGTCGGAATTGCATCAACATTAACAGTTGCCTTATCTCCAAGTTTCATAATAGAACCTTTACCAAAATCCTTCTCAATCTTTTCAATTGCAAGTTTTAAGGCTTTTGCTCTTTCATCAGTATTAGCCGGAGCACCTATTTCTTTTTCCTTTGTAGCCATAATATTTTAATCCCTTTGCCTGTTTTGCATCTTTTTAATTAAATTTATTCCCAAACATGTTTTTCTTTTTTCTTATAAAAGCCCAATCCAACTGGCTTATAAGAATTCAAGTCATTTTTCAGTTGGTAAATTTCTTTATTCAAATCGATAATTTTTTGTCTCAATGTTTCGTTATCAGTTTTGCAACGAATAAGTTCTACGACAACTTCATCCATGCCTTCAAGTTTTTCGTCTATAACTTTTGCAATCCTGTTAGAAAGTTTATTTTCCATATCTTTCAAAGACGAAAGAATATTCATAATTGCAGAAGGTTGTTTTGGCGCAGTTTTTGCAGGCATCATTGGGGTTTCTTTCATAGCCTGAACACGTCTAAGATTCTTCACTTCTTCGTAAGAAAAATATGTTTGACCTTTACTATTCTTCTTAGGCAAAATTGATGCGCGTTTGCACAACTCAACGATTTCTTTATTATCTGTTTTTAAAATACTTCTCACTTCTTGTGGAGATAAAGTCTTTCCCTTCAACTCTTGTTCTAATATCATTTATTTTTATCCCTCAAAATTTCTCCACTTATATTCTATTTTATATATACGAAAAAGACAAATAGATTTTGTAATCTTGTAACAAGACTTAATATATTTTCTACAACAAATTTCCTTTTGTCTAATCTCAAATTATGTATTGCTTTATAAGTGTGTTTTTTATTTAATAAAAGTAATTAAAATCAAAAGGCGGGTAAAATGAAAAAGACTTTTTTATTAATTATGGCACTGCTTGCAACTACTACTTGCGCAAATGCAGCAAACTGGCAAACTGTTGAAACAAATATTCCAAACTTTAACCTATACATAGACCAAGATTCAATAAGTAACATTAACGCAAATGAATGTGTATATGCCATCAGATTTCAATCAGGGAACAAGCCGGAACAAGTCGCTTACTTAAAATCAAACTCTTCAAATAACTACATCGGCGTAATTAATGCCGGCGATTTTGAAGAAAGTTCATACAAACCAAAAGCCGTGTTTTATAACGCCCACGTATTTATGAAACCTGTTAAGGGCGACTCTTTCCTAAATTTTGCACACACTTATGCAATAAACACTGTTGCAGACAGAGCATTAGCTAAAGCTCGTTCAAACAATGAATTTGAACAAAGTGCATTTTCTACAACAAGCAATTATTCAAACTCAAATATCAAAAATGTCGCATACACAGTAAAATTACCATCACAAAGACAAACTTCTGCCACGAACCTTGGCGAATATGTCGCAGAAACAGCAAATCTTATTAACTCAAACTGGGTTCCCCCTCAATCAGGACGTAACACTCAAGCAATTCTTATTACACAAATCGGAGCTGATGGAAGCCTTCAAAACTACAAATTTGCCAAACCGTCAGGCGACACCGCTACAGACCGTTCAATTATCAGTGCTGTAGAAAAAACGATTCCGTTTGCAAGATTTCCAAAAATGGCAGGCGATGCAGACACATTAAACTTCCAATTTGTATTTGATCATAAGTTAATTAGAAAATCTGTTATGTAGCTTGATATAAAAATCTTTAACAACAAAAAAGGAACCTCAAAAAGGTTCCTTTTTTAATCTTTTCATCGTTTTAAAACGATACTAAACAGCTTTTTGAACTTTACCTGCTCTTAAGCAAGAAGTACAAACTTTAATTCTCTTAGTTGTTCCGTTAACACAAACCTTTACAGATTGTAGGTTAGGTTCTTGTGTGTGAACGATTTGTTTATGAGAGAATGTTAGTTTCGCTGCTTTAATCGGTGCTTTTCCGCATACATCACATTTTTTTGACATAATTAATTTTCCTTTTCTAGCTAGTTTGTGTATTCTTATAATATATTAAAAATTATAAAAATCAAGGAGCATGTTAAAATTTATGACAAATCATAAGAAAGTTACTAGGTTACTAAGGCGCTAGGGCATTAAGTTCGTATCAGCGGTATACACCACTCACTAATGATACGGTCTTTTCACTTCTCACGTTTCACCTATTCACTTATTAGCACCAAAAACCATTTATGCCAAACATCGTCGGCCCGGCAAACATAAATGGAGAGTTACATCCACATCCGCCACCGAAAAATCCGCTGTTCCAATATCCTCCGCCGTAAGGTCCACAACCGTAAATAGTCGAATATGGACTCATCATGCCAAATAAACCGTACGGAGATGTCAACAATGACGCTCCCAAAAGACCTGTTGTAGCTTTAGTATTTGCCTCTGAACTGCCGTACCCTGCAGATGAATTTATTGCATAACCAAGATAACTTCCGGAATTCTCCCAAATATTCTTAGCGGCATAATTTCTCATCATACCATTTGCAACATTCATGCCAAAATTTGCAAGAGCTCCGCCGGTACTTAATCCATCGTTTTTGTCTCTGGAATACCCGAGTGCACTGCCCATTACAGCATTAACATTACTCAATCCATATATAAGATTATCTAAGCTCATAGTTATTCTCTCGATTATATACTTCGTATATATATATAAAGTTAAAATTTTTCTTTTTATTGCCCAAAATTTCCAGTTTATTAAGTATTGTTACAAACATAACAGAAAATCTTAAAGTTTTCAGTACAAATTGCCGATTAACATAATAAGGAAACAATAAAAAGGGATTAACGGATATGACAATGAGTGTTTACAACGCACAATACAAATTAGGCATTGATACAACTACTTTGAAACAAGTTTCAAACGAGATTTTGAAACGTGCTGCTGAAAAAAACAGCCAATATAACACTAGTTCATCATCTGTAAACAACAATATTTTTAAAAATGTTCAAAATATTGGTATTGATTTGTACAAAGGTAATGTTGATACAACAGTTGCCCGTCAAGTTGCAATGAACAATTCTGGAATGCAAATTCAATTGAGCCAAGATGTTTTGAAATCTATTCAATACTTGAACACACAAGCTGCTCAAAACATTCAAAAAAATGTTGAAGGTAAAATTACTGTTGCATTAAATGAAGGTGTAGGCAACACTCAAAAAGCTGAAAATGCACCAAAATTCAACAGCATTATCAGCTTGGCTACAGGTAAAGACAAAAATGGTTCTGCACCTTCTTACAAAGGTGAATTCTTATTTATCAAAAAAGATAATGAAAAAGAAGAAGCAGTTGCTTAAATTAAAATGTAAACAGTCAATAGCAATTATTATGGCTCTTTACTTACCTTCTTTCATTTCTCTAGCAATGTTATAAAACTCTTCTTCAAGCTCTTGTTCGGCATTTTCTTTTTTATTTTCTTCTTGACTATTCTTTTTTCGATCTCGTTCTCTTTGTTCTTCTAGGGCTTTTTTACGAGAATTAATAACATTTGCAACATTCATCATCGCAAGTGAATTCAGCGTCGCTCTCAAAACAGCACTTCTGTCGGTGTATTTTTGGCTATCAGAAGCTTCTTCTTCCTCAGCCTGTTTTTGCTGAGCAAAATATTCTCCGCCCTGCCCCATTTTGTCATCTTGAGTCTTGGCTGCTGTTCCGGAAATGTCTCCGCTTTTGAAATTAAAAGATCCACCGATTCCGAAGAATCCTGCCGACCTGTTATCGACCATACGTCTAACCCTCGTTGTTTATTCAATCTCTCATGATATCTTATCAGATTGAATGATATATTAACTCATCTGAACAGATTATTTTGCTAATATGTTAATAAATATTTACATACAATATAACTCGGCACAATTCATCGGTAGGAGAGTCATTTAGAATAAATTCTTTTATTGAAAAAAACAATCAAATATGTTATTATATATAAAGAAAGACAAGACAGGAAGGATTTTTATGAGAAGATTAAAAGGTTTTACTCTTACCGAATTGATGGTTGCAATGGCGGTAATCGGGATCTTGGTCGCAGTAGTAACCCCTGCGATTATGAAAACAAGACCAAATAAAAATAAAATGATGATTAAAAAAAGTTTTTATACAACAGAGCAAATTGTCAGCACATTGATTAACGATGAAAGACTTTATCCTGACATGCGTGAAGTTTGTGATTCTGATGTAGATGTTGCAGAATCAGAAAGCGCAAATATATACTGTGCATACGGTTTTGATTACACAAATGAGAAGGTTTTTGAAGGCGAAACTTATTCTGGCACAACCAAATTTGCCCACCTTTTTGCTTCCAGATTAAATGTAAAGAGAACTGCAGACAATGAAGTTTATTACACATCAGACGGTGTAAAATGGGACTTGCATAATGCAGTAGGCAAATGGACTCCTGTAAACGCTCCAAGTTTTGACAATAATAATAATGCAGAAATTCTTATTGATGTAAACGGCGATGCAGACCCTAATTGTAGAGAAGGAGATGAAGGTTGCAGCGCAGATGATTTTGACCAATATGTTGTACAGATTTTAGCAACAGGAAAATTAAGAATTGATCCGGACGACGCAAAAGCTGTTGATTATGCTACAATAAATACGTCAATAAAAGATAATTAAGGTTTAAAGTAACCGAACAATCGCGCCCTAATAAGGTGAGGAAAGTCCGTGCATTCAAGGACGAGTAGCCGGAGAAACTCCGGACGGTGTGAACCGGTGGATAGGACCACAGGAATGATACTGCTAACGGCTTTAAAAGTACGAGCGATGGTGCAACGGTGAGTTAAGAGCTTCACCAGCGATATCGAGAGATATCGGCTAGGCAACCCCCTACAGAATGCAAGATTAAATTGAAGGCTATAAAGGCTGTCCGCCCACTTCTAAAATATCGCTAGAGATTGGGAGTAATCTCAATACCAGACAGATGATTGTTTAAAAACAGAACACGGCTTATGAGTTACTTTATTTTATAAAAATATCCTCCTTTCTGGAGGGTATTTTTATAGCCTATATTATTATGAACATGCTGCAATCATAGCTATGTTTCAGTTTAGTTATTGCCTTAAATAGTAGCAATTCATGTCATTCTGAAAAGACTGAAAATCTATGCTGAATGCAAGATTTTTAGCCTTTTTTAGATTGAGGCTATAATCCAAATCGTAACAAATTGAAAAATTTGTATAAATTTGTTATGATAAAGTCTGAATTACAGAAAAAGAGAGGAATTAATAATTAACAAGAAAGTAATTAAATTCAACGGGGGGGCAATAGTCGGATAACGCCTTATACCAATGGTTTAGAGGGTATCTGCGTTACTAATTTGGTTAATTGTAAAAAAAGAGCCTTTACTCTCGCGGAGGTTCTGATTACTCTTGCTATTATAGGAGTAGTTGCGGCATTGACTATGCCGACGTTGATTAATAGTATTAATAAAAAGCATTGGATTACGGGGTATAAAAAAGCATATAGTGAGTTGTCACAAGTTCATCAATTACTGAATTCTGAGGCTGGTGGTTTATATATGTCTGAATGTAGGGATTTTGATGATGCCTGTTTAAGAAATTTGTTTGCTGAAAAACTTAAAGTTATTGAAAGTTGCAATGCGACAACCCCAAATAAATGTCAAGAGAATTCAACTTTTTTAAATGGAGCAGTTATTGGGTTAAGTAATGTAAATATAAATGCTTCTTGGCCTACAATAGTTACTACGAGTGGATATTCTGTAAAATTTAGGTTTCATATAAGTGACTGCTCAGAATATAGCCAAAATTATCCAGGGAGATTAACAACTTGTGGGTGGATGCAAATTGATGTAAATGCTTTGAAAAAGCCGAATGTCGCAGGAAAGGATATTTACTTTGTTCATATTTACAAAAATAAACTGGTTCCAATAAATAAAAATAACCTTACTGAAGAAGCTTTAAAAGAAGATTGTAAACATGGTGAGGGAGTGGGTTGTTCAACAATTTATTTGTATGAATAAAAGTTTTCTTGAACTCAAATTTTGCTTGATGTATGATAAAACCATAAGTAGAGAAAAATGAAAGAGAGATTTAAAATGACAAAAAAAGAATTGATTTTTTTAGGACCACCAGCTTGTGGTAAAGGTACACAAACAAACAAACTTGCTGAATATTTGAATTTCCCTCACATTGATACAGGATCTTTATTGAGAGCTGAAATCAAAGGTGAAACAGAAGCTGGAAAAGAAGCAAAATCATACATTGACAAAGGACAATTGGTTCCTGTTGAGCTTGTTACAAGAATTATCAAAAACAGATTATCACAAGACGATTGCAAAAACGGTTACATTTTGGACGGTTTCCCTAGAAGTGTTGAACAAGCGGGCGAACTTGAAAAAATGAACGAAGAAATTGACAACGGCGAAGATACAAGATTTATCGCAGTATATTTTGATATTGATACAAGCATTCTTGTTGAAAGAATTGTAAATCGTCGTTCTTGTCCGGTTTGTGGGGAAATTTACAACCTAGAATTCAAACCGCCAAAAACAGCAGGACACTGTGACAAAGATGGTGCAGAATTAACTCAACGTAAAGATGACACAAGAGAAGTTGCTCAATCAAGATTTGACACATACAACAAAGAAACAGCTCCTCTTGTTGACTACTATACTAAAAAAGGTGTTTTAAAATCAATCGACGCAAACGGAACAATTGACGAAGTTTGGGAAAGATTGTTGGAAGTAATTAAATAAGTGAAACGTTAAATGTGAGACGTGAAAAGAGCAAATACGTGCTGTCGCACAGGAGCGAATGAAATGAACTTTTCACTTTTTACGTTTCACTTTTCACTTAACTAAAAGAGGCTTATCATGATACATAAAAAATCACGTGATGAAATCAAAAGAATTAGACACGCAGGGCATATTGTAGCCCTTGTTCACAAAAAAATGCGTGAGGTTATTGAACCTGGAATTAGTACAAAAGAATTGGATAGCATTGCACACGATATTATCAGAAAAGAACGTGCTATTCCTACATTTTTAGGCTATAGCGGTTTCCCTGCATCAATTTGTGCTTCAATTAACGAAAAAGTGGTCCATGGAATTCCACACGAGGACGAAATCGTTAAAGAAGGCGATATTATTAGTATTGATGTCGGTGCAACTTATGCCGGTATGGTTGGTGATGGCGCTTGGACTTATCCTGTTGGAAAAGTTAGCGATGAATGCCAAAGACTTTTGAAGGCGACAGAAGAAGCTTTGTTTGCGGGAATTGCGCAAATGAAGGCTGGAAATGTTCTTGATGATGTTTCTGGAGCGGTTGAAGCTGTTGCAGTTAGAGAAAAATTAGGTATTGTTCGTCAATACGGCGGTCATGGTGTTGGGCACGAAATGCACGAAGAACCGTTTCTTTTTAACTACAAAGTTGGCGATAGAACTTTGTTGAAACCAGGTTACGCAATTGCAATTGAACCTATGCTTAACCTTGGCTGTGATGAAGTAGAGGTAGCAGACGATGAATGGACTGTTAGTACAGTGGATAAGAAACCTTCTGCTCACTTTGAACATTCTGTTCTTGTTACAGATGACGAACCAATAATTATTACACAATTGATGGAGTAAAAATATGAACTACTACATAGGATTGGCTATGTCCGCTTCATCAGGCATGGATAGCGGGGTTGCGGTTCTTGATGAGGACAACAACCTTATACTTGTTGACAAACTTTATACAATGAATGATGTAATGTTCTTTTTTGATAATTACCCTTCATTGAAGTATTCGAAAATTTGTGCATCATTAATTTGGGATAGAACAATGCTTAATGGTAAATGGAGAATACTCGGAAAACCTTATCAGCAAGTATCTACAAACAAGTTAATCCCAAATCGTGACGGGTGGACGCATAGATATTCAACAAGAGGTTGTGATTATTTTAAATCATTAACAGAGAAAGGTATTGAAATCAATCGATTTGAACTATATTTGACTCGTCAAAGTTTGCATTTGGATTCTTGCTATAAAGAACGTTCTCCAGCGGATTGTAAGTTTTTGCAGCAGACGCTCCGCTTGGAATGGGGTCTTGATTTGCCTGTAAATATGATGCCGATGGCACAGTTAGAAGCTATTATTGGTGCGATTTTGGCGAAAGAGAATACAAAACATCCTGAAAATGTAAAAATTATTTCCAGCTTCAAGGATATGAACGTAATTGACGTAATCAAAAATCCAAAATCACTGGACCGTATTGCGGTATAGTTTTTGTGTTACGATGACAGTTTTCAAAGTATATAATCTTTTAAGTAAAAAGACTTTGAAAATGATTAAAGATATTTCTAAAATAATAAAACCTCAGAAGTACGCAGTTTAGAAATAAAAATTTTAGACTTTCTTTGCAAAGAATTGTTTGAATTTTAAAGTCCAATAACTGTCGTTTTCTTTTGGATTAAAATGTTGCCACCAACCGTTTGGGTAGGTACTTTTTACGTGTTCAAGTAATTTTGAATATTCTTTGAAATATTCCGTTTTCAAATCTTCCTCAAATTTCCCGAGCCATGATGTTGCTTTTGAAAAATATTTGTTTACAAAAATGTTTCTGTAATCTTCCATTTTGCCGGTATTGTTCAATAGTTCTTCAATGCTGTAAAAAACATAAATTGGAGAAAAATTCTTCTTTTTCTTTACAGCTGTGACCGAACCAATTCTATTTTTACGATAGCAATAAAGGTTTTCCTGTAAAATTGCAATTCGTTCGGCTGTAATCATTGAATGAAAGAACGGCAACTGATCTTGTCCTGCTCGAATATTTTGAAATTTAATATTGTTTTTTATTAAGAAATCTCGTTTATATAACTTTGTCCACGCAGTAGATGGAAATTTAAAAACATCTTTTTTTATATCTTTTGCGCTGACAATCTTGTTCAAATATTTTTTTGGTAATTTATTTTTGCTGTAAGCTCCATTTTGGCCTTTATCTTCATAATAAGAAAGTCCGCCAAACACCAAAATATCTGTGTCACATTCATCAGCTTTGTGAATCATTTTTTCTAAAGCATAATTTTCGAGCCAGTCATCGCTGTCAACAAAGTAAACATAATTCCCTCGTGCAGTTGATAATCCATGATTTCTCGCAATACCAGAACCTTCATTTTTTTTATCCACAATAACGATTCTGCCATCTTGTTTTTTATATGTTTGCAAAACCTGTAATGAATTATCTGTAGAACCGTCATTTACGCAGATAATTTCAAAATCTTTAAATGATTGACCCAAAATACTTTCCAAACACTTTGGAAGATATTTTTCAACATTATAAACAGGAATAATAATAGATAACTTAGGCATACGAATATTTTAACATGAAAAAACTGAAACGTATTTGGGTGCGTAGATGTAAAGTCTGTTATAAAAGTGAAAAGAGAAATGTGAGACGTGAAAAGACCGTATCGTCAGTGAGTGATGAATAGAGAGTAGTGAGTAGACCGTTTTAGAAAGTAGGTCGGAATTGCTATTCCGACAATGTAACTTCAACTTTAATCAGCATTGATAGATTCTGAATAAGACGAAAATCTACGCTGGACACTA
>OGOP01002723.1_pt1 | contig 10562 bp, 11 predicted proteins | sample 1552591 | NCBI WGS metagenome assembly OGOP01 (sample SAMEA2580120, study PRJEB22360) | human gut metagenome | biome: human gut; feature: human-associated habitat; material: faeces | place: Denmark | collected 2008/2010 | reverse complement strand
AAGGCGGATCAACAACTGCTATATGAAAAAAGGAAAAAAAAAAAAGCCGTTACAGTTAAGCCTGCTTGACTTGACAACCGAACAACAAATTGATTTAGAACAAATTTTGAAGGAGTGTATTATTAACAATGGAAAATAGGATTTATGTAAGCTTATCGCTTGATGCCCTTATTGTATCAGGAATCACATCTGACTGTGCTGTGCAGATTTCAGCTATGGACGGAGCAATTCTGATTGAGAGGTGCAATGATGATTGTAAAGAATGTTGTTGCGACTGTATCTGCGATGAGTGCAGAGCAGAGCTTGCGGAAAGCGAGGATGATTAATGCTTAAAATATACAGAGTCCTCGGTAAAAAAAGGAAGGATTACAATCCCCTATGAAATCCGTCAACGAATAGGATTCAGATACAACGATGTTTTATCATTCACCCAGCAGGATGACGGCTCAGTACTTGTCAGGCGAGAAAAAATCTGCGACAACTGTAATGAACTTGCAGAAGAATTCGAGGAAAATTTCACCCTTGAAGATTTCCTTGACAGCCTGTCCGAGGAAGAACAGAGAGATGCACTTTTACATCTTTCTCTGCTGTGGGCAGAAAAACAGAAACACTAAATCGGAGGTAAATTTATATGGCACAGAATACAAATTTCAAAGGGAACAAAAACAACAATCAGAAAAGGAAACTGCCGTATATCAAGGCAAGGATTGATAAGCTTGTTGATGTAGAAGATTGCAACACAAAGGCATTTGCAAGCGTTACTGTCGGCGGTGCGGTTGCAATTCACGGAATCAGAGTGATGAATTCAAGAAAAGGACTGTTTGTTGCAATGCCTGCAAGTAACTATGTTGACGAAAACGGCGAAACGAAGTTCAGCGAGATTGCTCACCCGATTTCAAAGGAGTCAAGAGATATGCTAAACAGCAAGGTTATGGAAGTGTATCATCAGGCACTTGATGAACAGCAGAGTGAAGAAGAAACCGAGGATATGTCGAAAGATGAATCAGAAAGCTTTACGCAGAGTATGTGATTTTGCCTTGACTTTTACTCTAGACTTATGTATAATATCTTTCAATTTGAATGGTAATTTCGGGAGATAAATAAAATGAAAGTTTTAGTAATGAATTGTAGTCCAGTAAGAAATGGCGCAACTGCTGAAATAGTAAATATTGTTTCAGATTGTTTGAAAGAAAAATATGATGTCAGAAGTATTTGTATTGATGATTTTGATATAAGTTTTTGTAAAGGGTGTAGAAATTGTCATAATACAGCTAAATGTATTCAAGATGATGATGTAGTCAAAATAATTCAACAGTATGAATGGGCAGATATTATTATATCAGTGTCTCCTTCATATTGGGCTGACATTCCGGGACAATTTAAGGCTTTTATTGATAGGTGCACACCTTGGTGTAACACTCATGACCCTCATGCTACCATAAGTAGCGGAAAGAAAGGATATTCAATAGCTTTAAGAACTGGTCCAAGTATGAGAGAATGTAGCCGAGTTATTGAAAGCATCGAACACTTCTATGGACATTTGGAGATTGAGTGTTGCGATAGTTTAGGCTTGTGTTCAGTAGAGCATAAGGAGGCGGTGGAACAAAGAAAGAATGAAATTATAAAGTTTTGCGATAAAATTTAAGAATATGCTCTGGACATTTGAAATTCTTTGGATATACTTGTTGCTTGAAAGGAGCGATGAGAATATGAAAAAGAAAATCGCAATAATGCTGACATTGATTTTAGCAGCAGGAACATTCACAGCTTGTATGGCAGAAGAAAAAATGGATAATAGTTCTTTATCACCCACGGCAATGGCTTCCGTGGGTGTTTCTGTATCTACGGAAACTTCTGCAACGGCAGGAACAGCACCAAAGCAGTGGCATAGTCCCAAGCGACTTATCATTCAATGTAATCGCAGACAACAATAAAATATATGTAGTCTATTGCTAAATAAGGCTATGAAACCTAAACACCCGAATGTCAAAGTTCGGGTGTTTTTTATGAAAGGAAAATGTAAATGAAAATCAATAGTATAACACTCTCAGACCTCCGCCGTATGAACGGTAAGGAAGGACTCATCTTGCAGGGCTGTGGAGATGAAATTAAAGAATGGATGGACGGCATCAATAAAATGCTTACGGACAAAGGAATACTTCTTGACGACACAAAGTTTGAGCATGTTTCTGTGTTCAAGAGTGACGGCGTTACCTGTATTCTTTATCCATTTGAAGAAGTCCACCTTGATATCGGCAAGCTGGCAATGTGGAGATTGCAGTCCTACACAGCCTTTGCCGGAACTTGGCTTTCCGATTATGTAGATAACAAGCTCGGTGGTTTTATTATCGATGAACAGAGCAAAGCAGAAAAGGTCAAACCCGACTGTGCATTGATAGGTCAGGATGGCAATATATTCAATCTGTTAGGAATTGCAAGCCGTACATTAAAGCAAAACAGTATGGCTTACGAAGCAAAAGAAATGTGCAGTCGTGTTACGAGTTCGGAAAGTTACTGCGAAGCGCTGAACATTATCGGCGAATATGTAAATATTACGGATGGCAGTGAGCAGTCCGATGATATAGATGAAGATTTCAATGAAGGGCAGGCGATGAAATTATGATTGTATTTAAACAGAATAAGACGTCAATCGGGGCAAGGGTAAAATCTTGCCCCATATTTTTTATGAAAGGATTTTTAAAATGACGAACTTAATCAAAAACAAAAAATTCACTAGAATAACGGCACTCTTGCTTGCGGTTGCAGTAATATTTGGAACAATGTTTGCACTTCCCGTAAGTGCGGCAAGCGGTGATAAGGTTACAATCACCTTCGATTATTGTTATGACAGCGCAGGCAACATAATCAAATTTCAGCAGACAACGGTCAGTGACGGCTACACAGTCGGCACTCCCGGTGAGGAGCTGTGCAAGATTTTTGCAGACGGAAAAGAAGCCTACTGCATTGAACCCGGTCACACTCTCTATTCAGGCAATACGCTGACCGAGGACGGTTCAACTGTGTGGAAGAATTTAGGCTCTGCAAAGCAGAAAGCAATCAATCTTGCTCTGCTCTATGGCAAGCCCGGTTCGGGAAAAAGCTTAAGCGGAACAGAGGATCAGAAATGGGTAGCAACACAGCTGATTGTATGGGAGTTTGTTTCAGGTTGTCGTTCTACAGGCGAAGAATATAAATGCACAAATACAAAATTCATTGACGGTATCTGTGCAGGCGGAGCAAACCCCGGTGTTAAGTCGGTTTACAATGCAATTTCAAAAAGCCTTGCAAATTACTCAACTGTTCCAAGCTTTGCATCGGCAATCACTTCAAAGGCTGAAACCTATGAGATGAAATATTCAGACGGAAAGTACACTTTAACTCTTACTGACAGCAATAGTATTCTTTCGGATTTCAGTTTCAAGACAACAGGCGGTGTGAGTGCAACGGTATCAGGCAACAAGCTGACTTTGACTTCAAGTTTCCCCGTCAACGATGCAGTAACATTCAACTCTGCAAAGTCAATGCCTGATGTCGGCAAAACTGTTCTTGTGCCATATGGTGACGCAAGCTTGCAGGATGTAATCAGCGGTGTTGAAAACGACGCTGACCCGATAAGGGCATATTTCAAGGTCAAGACAATCTCGGGCAACCTAAAGCTTGTCAAAACCTCCGAGGACGGCAATGTTGCAAATATTGAGTTTACTATCAAAGGCGATGGTTACAGTAAGACAGTTAAGACAAACTCAAAAGGTGAATTTGAATTAACTGACCTTGTTCCCGGAAGTTACACCGTTACCGAAATTACAGACAGTAAGTACGAAACACAGAAATCGCAGACCGTTAAGGTCGAAAGCGGCAAAACTGCAAAGGTGACTTTTGAAAATGTCCTCAAGAAAGGAAGTCTTGAAGTAGTAAAAACCAGTGAGGATAATTTCAACGAGGGTGTAAAATTCCACCTTTACGGAACTTCACTCAGTGGTGCGAATGTGGACTTGTATGCAACAACCAACGCTGACGGTGTTGCCACTTTTACAAATGTTCTCGTTAGTGGTGACAAGCTATATACGCTTGAAGAAGTTGATACTGCTGACAGATATGTTGTTCCCAAAAAGCAGACTGCACCTATTGAGTGGAACAAGGTAACGCAGAGAAATTTTGAAAATATTTTGAAAAAGTGGAATCTTACCGTTACAAAGACAGACGCTGAAACAAAGTCTGCACAGGGTGACGCAACACTCGCAGGAGCAGTTTACGGTATCTACAATAACGGCAAGTTGGTTGACAAATACACCACAGACAAGAACGGCAGTTTTACAACTTCATACTATGTGTGCGGTGACAACTGGACTCTGAAAGAAATTGAGCCGAGTGAGGGTTATCTGCTTGACGAAACCGAATATCATATCGGTGTAGAAGCAAAGAAATACACCATTGAAAATAACAGCATTTCAATGAGTGTAACCGAGGATATTTTAAAGGGCAAAATCTCAATAATTAAGCACACCGATGACGGCAGTACAAAAATTGAAACTCCCGAAGTTGGTGCAGAATTACAGGTGTATCTGAAATCATCGGGAAACTATGCAAAAGCAAAGGAAACAGAAAGAGATACTCTTGTATGTGATGAGTACGGCTTTGCAGAAACAAAGGATTTGCCCTACGGAACATACACAGTTCATCAGACCAAAGGTTGGAATGGCACAGAGTTCATTGCCGATTTTGATGTATTCATTTCTGAAAATAATAAGACTTACAAGTACCTCATCAACAACGCAAGCCTTGAAAGCTATGTAAAGATAGTAAAAGTTGACAGCGAAACAGGCAAACAGATTCCATACTCCGGTGCCGGTTTTCAAATTTACAGTCCAAAGGGAGAGCTTGTAACAATGAAGTACACCTATCCGATTGTTACAGAGATTGACACCTTCTGCACGAACAGCGAGGGTTATCTCATCACACCCGAATCTCTGCCATACGGCAAAGGTTATTCAGTCATTGAGGTGCAGGCTCCTTACGGATATGTGCTTGATTCAACACCGATTTACTTTGATATTACAGCAGAAAACACAACGGATGAAAACGGCGTTACAATCGTAAAAGCCGAGAAGAAAAATACTCCGCAGAAAGGTACAATTACCGTAGAAAAAACAGGTGATATTTTCTCGAATGTAACTGCAGTCGGCGGCGGATATATTGATGAAAACGGAAATGATATTGCACTTCCGACCATATATCAGCCTGAATATTCTGTAAATGGTTTGTCTGGTGCATTGTTTGAAATCTATGCTGATGAGGACATTACAACGCCTGACGGAACAGTAAGAGCAAAGAAAGACGAACTTGTCGCAACTCTGAAAACAAACACAAAAGGCACAGCTACAAGCAAACAGCTTTACCTCGGCAAATACAGTGTTGTAGAAAAAACAGCTCCTAACGGATTTGTTCTGAACAGGACTATAAATCATATCGAACTCACCTACTCAGGACAGAACGAAAAGGTGACTAACACCTCAACATCATTTACAAACGACAGACAGAAAGTTGTAATTGACCTTACAAAAATTCTTGAACAAAATGAGGCGTTCGGTATAGGAAACAATGGCGAAATCCTCAATGTTTCATTCGGACTTTACGCTGACGAAGATTTAAAGTCTTCAAACGGTACGGTCATTCCGAAGGACGGACTTCTTGAAATCATCACTTGTGATGAAAAAGGTAAGGCGACTTTCACAACCGACCTTCCGATTGGAAGTTACTATGTTAAGGAAATCAGCACTGACAGCCACTACATTCTTTTAGATAAAAAATACCCTCTTGTGTTTGAATACGCAGGACAGGATGTTGCAACTGTTCGTATTTCTGTAAATGACGGTGAGCCGATTGAAAATGAAATTATCTACGGCACAATCCAAGGCTTGAAAATTGACCGTGAAACAGGCGAAAATATCACAGGCGCATTATTCGGATTGTTCAGTATTACTGAAACCGAATTTACAGAAGAAACTGCAATTCTGACATCCGAATCAAATGAGGAAGGAATCTTCACTTTTGAAAATGTGCCTTACGGAGAATACATTATCCGTGAGTTAAAGCCTGCTGAGGGTTATCTGCCTAATGAAAAAAATTATCGGGCTACAGTTTTAGAAGATGAAGAAGTTATTGAAATCACAGTTGAGAACGATAAAATACCTGAACTTGGAACAACTGCAACTATTGACGGCAAAAAGAAATTCACAGCTAACGGTGACATTACCATTGACGATGTTGTTTCCTACAAACATCTCACAGCAGGAAAAGAATACACAATCAAAGGCATCCTTATGGATAAATCCACGGGTAAGCAATTCCTTGTTGACGGCAAAGAAGTTTGTTCCGAAGTAACATTCACACCCGAAACAGCAGACGGCGAAGTAACAGTATCCTTTACCTTTGACGGTTCTGTAATTACCAAAGAAACAGAGATTGTAGTTTTTGAAACTCTCTATCGTGATGGGACAAAAATTGCAGTACACGCTGACATTGAAGATGAGAATCAAACTGTAACTATTCATCCGCAGCCTGAACCTGAAAAACCGCAGACAGGTGACAATTCAAATCTCGGTTTTTACATCGGCTTGGGTTCTGTTGCTGTCGGCGGTTTGATTGCATTTCTCATCATAAAATTTAAAAGGAAAGATGAGGACGATGAATAATGCACAGGGCATATATCTGTTCGCCTTTGGGCGGTAATGTATCTGCAAATATTGAAAACGCAAAACGATATGCCCGATATGCGTTAGAATGCGGTATGGCTCCGTTTATACCGCATTTTTATGCGCTGATTTTGGATGACAGAAATGATAAAGAAAGGAATCTCGGTATGAACGCAGGACTTTCTATGCTTTGGGTTTGTGATACGGTTTGGGTTTTCGGAGATGAAATAACTGAGAGTATGAAAACAGAAATTCGCTTTGCAGAAAAACTGAACATCGAAGTCAGATATATATCGGAGAATGATTTAAGAAAATCGGAGGTAAAAAATGATAAAATCAAGAAGAACTAAGTTAATTAAATGGTTATCAGGCGTATCAGTAATACTGTTAATGCTCGGAATATCGGCAGTAACAGTATTTGCTGCAGGAGATGTATCATCAGCAATCGAAAGCACATGGACATCGGCTCAAACACAGATTAAAAATGTTGTAAACAATGTTGTTTTTCCTGCGGTTGATATGATTCTTGCTATACTTTTCTTTGTTAAAATGGCCCTCGCATATATGGACTATAGAAAACACGGACAGTTTGAATTTGTTGCGCCGGCAATACTTTTCGGCTGTCTTGTGTTCTCTCTTACAGCACCGCTATACATTTGGACGGTACTCGGATAACAAAAAATCCGGTAATAAAAATCAAGATTGTTATGGTAAAACATAGCAGCCTTTTTATTTTTGGAGGTGATTTATATTTTTGATTGGATAGGAGATTTCATCGGCGGAATCGGAAGTGCCATAGGCGGTGTGTTTGATTACCTCGGTGAACAAATCTCAAATGCTATATGGAACACAATGTTACAGTGGTTTTACGAAACGATTTACAACGCTGTTGCAGACTTCTTCACGATGATGGGAAATATGGGAGCAGATGTGTTCGACCTTGAATGGGTGCAGGCGACAATAAATCTGTTTACGCTGTTTGGATGGGCATTGTTCGTCGCAGGCACGGTCGTCGCCGTGTTTGATGTTGCAATAGAATATCAGAACGGCAGAGCAAATATCAAAACAACAGCCATTAATGTGCTTAAAGGTTTCTTTGCCTGTTCGCTGTTCGGCATTGTACCTGTGGAGCTGTACAAATTCTGCATCAGCCTGCAAAACACATTCTCAAAGGACTTGTCATCTATAATGGCAGGGCAACAAAACATTGATTTAGCCGGAAAGAGTACGAGTGTTTTAGAGGGCAGTTTTGCAGTCGCAAACCAGACAACATTCGGATTATTGAATCTGTTATGCATGATAGCCTTTGCCTACTGCGTAATAAAAATCTTTTTTGCGAACATCAAGCGTGGAGGAATTCTGCTCATACAAATGGCGGTAGGTGCGTTGTATATGTTCAGCGTTCCGAGAGGATATCAGGACGGCTTTAATCAGTGGATGAAACAGATAGCGGCACTGTGCCTTACGGCATTTATGCAGACAACTCTGCTGTTCCTCGGGTTGCTAACCTTCCCCGGCAATATGCTCTTAGGACTTGGAATAATGCTTGCCTCAAACGAAGTGCCGAGAATTGCACAGCAGTTTGGTCTTGATTCAAGCGTAAAGGTAAATATGACGAGCATTGTTCATGCAACCACAACTGCCGTGAACCTGACGAGAAGTGTTGCGAGGGCGGCAAAGTAAAGGAGAATTTATATTATGACAACTTATCTATATCCACAGAACCTCAAAGCTACCGCTAACCTGTGGCTGTGGAGCTTGCGGGATTTTGCAATTATGAGCATAGCGCTTTTATTATCAATCCTGATACTTGCACAGACGAGAATAATAGTTCCGCTTGCGGTAACTCTCTGTTTCGGATTTTTATCAATTCGACTTGAAGATACAACAATTCTGGATTTCATCCGCTATGCAGTGAAGTATTTTATTTCAACACAACAAATTTTTTACTGGAGGGAGAAAAAGTGAAAAAGCAAAAACGAAAAGGCAAATCAGTTCAGGACTTGCTGGGCATAAAAACCTTTACGAAAAACGGCTTGAAGGTTGGCAAGGAAGAACTGATTTTTTATATGGTTCAGCCGACAAATATTTCCGTACTTTCCCACACGAATATCGAAATCAAGGTGCGCCACCTGATGATGGTGCTTTCTGCTGTGCCGGATATTGAGATTACCTGTACCGATTCCTGCGAGTGTTTCGATACGAACAAAAGCTATATCAAAGGCAGAATTGAAGCTGAACAGAATGATAAGGTCAGAAAAATTCTTGCTAAAGACCTTGACTTTCTCGACAGCATTCAGACTGAAACCTCAACCGCAAGACAGTTCCTGTTCATCGCAAGGTGCAAATCTTCAAAATCCGAAAATGTTTTGCAGAAAGCAAACAGAGTAGAAAAGATCATATCAGATCAGGGCTTTGAGGTTACAAGAATGAAGAAAGCAGACATCAAGCGGTTTCTCGCAATCTACTTTGAGGCAAGTATGAACGGAGATTTAATGCCCGACTATGACGGCGAACAGTATTTTGAAAAGGAGCAGACCTATGAAGAAACATAAAGGAAAAATCCAAATGGGAATGCTGAGGTTTTATAAGGCAGTATGATAAAACTTAATAAAACGAAGGCATTGCAATGGCAGAATGAGGCTTTGACTGTAAAAGGTCAGAGCCTTTTTCTATATCTGAAATCCGCACATTGGTCTTTTCATTTTGTATTCAGTATAATTAAATTATCAAATACAAGGAGGCTTCGATATGAAAACAATTTTTGAAAATAACGGCGGTAGTTACTCACAACAAGGTAATTATCTTTTGCCAAATCTTACATTATCCGATGGAATTGAAAAGCAAATTGGTGTGTGGGGAATAAGACACAAACGATATTTGAAATCAAACCATCGGGTGCTTTATTACAATCTTCTTACATCAAGCAAGCTCGACAATTACCTTGCCGATGTTGAAGAAAGAGCAAAAAATTTATTTGAACAGACAGTAAAATCACTCGCCGAACAGGAGCAAGTTACAGAAAAACTCAAAGCCGAAAATATGATGTTTTGGGTACAAAAGATGAATAACATTCGCAACCGAGCAACAGAAATCGTTAATGAACAAGTGATTTATAGATGAGAAAAAGGCATAACTTACGGAGAAAATTTCCGTAGGTTGTGCCTTAATTTTATTTGTGAGATTAGATTGTATAATCTTAGCGAGCAGACCATTTGGTTATCCAAACGGTAAAATGCTCATTAGGGACACCCTAATACCCGGATAATAATTTTTGCTTAGCGGTTACGCACACTCCATTACCAAATTTCAAAATACGAATTCTACTCTTCGTTGTTATTGAAAAATGTTTTACCAGAAACAGGTATTGCTTTTGGTTCAACATATTCGATTCTATATATTTTGCATCTAAATTTTTCTAATGAAGCATCAATATCATCAAAAACGTTTTGAAATATTGAAACATTAGTGTACCCTTGGAGATTTTCCTCTCTTGACAAAAAGTATTTCTGATTAAGTTCAGATACTTTTAAAATGCATACTGAAAAATTGCCACTTCCATTTTTTAATAGATTAAAATGGTATGCTTCGTTCTGAAACTGATAAACAATTTTTCTCAGTTTATCATATATTTGCTCATATGCTTTTTGTCGAATACACTTATTAGCTATAATAAAATCCAAGTTCCCGTATGCGTTGTCAAGATTTCCCAGTTCAACCATTGATGCCTCTCGATAGCTGTCCATGCATTGAAGGAAAACTTCTTTGTAACCAGCCATATTCGAATCATATAGCTGAGTTAATTCCTTGTTATTATCAGTATTTTCATCAAAAGGAATGGGAATGTTTTCTTTATACCAAGAAATCAAA
>OGOP01002721.1_pt1 | contig 10570 bp, 8 predicted proteins | sample 1552591 | NCBI WGS metagenome assembly OGOP01 (sample SAMEA2580120, study PRJEB22360) | human gut metagenome | biome: human gut; feature: human-associated habitat; material: faeces | place: Denmark | collected 2008/2010 | reverse complement strand
TGATGTCATTCTGAAAAGGCAGAAAATCTAGCGTCCAGCGTAGATTTTCATCTTATTCAGAATCTGGCAATGTTGATTAAATAATAAAATTGTTGTTACGGTAGAACCCCTAACCTACTTTCTAAAAAATAATTTTGGTGCATAGCACTCGAAATGAACTTATTTTCTTAACTCTTATTCACTTATTCACTTTATAATTTATTATAAATTTGTTACTTGTTCCATGTGTTTTGCTAATAAATCTTCAAAATATTAAGAACGTAAATCTTTTTTTGTGCAAATTTTGAATTTATGCTAACATTAGTATATATGGACTTGTTGGATAAAATTAAAAATTTAAGTAAGAAACAGAAAGCTTATTTTGGTGCTTTTATGGCTATTGTTGCTTTATTGGCTTGGGCTTTTATTTCTGCCGGAGTTATTACGCATAACTTTAATAGAAGTCAGCTTCAGACGGATCAGGATAGACAGGAAGCTTCTATTGATGGCATTATTCTTACCGAAACAAAAGATGAAAAAAAATATTGGGAAATTTATGGTGAAACCGGAAATTATGATAGTAAAAACGGGGTTGCCATGCTTAATAACGTTATAGGAAATTTTTATGATGATGAAAATCAGGTTTCTATGAGTTTTGAGTCTTCAAAAGGTACTTATAACGAGAAAAAAGAACAAATTATCTTGTATGAAGATACGTTTATTGTTTTAAAGGATTTGACTACTTTACGTGCTAACAGACTCGTTTGGTCAGGAAAAGATATTCCGACTTTTGCGGAAGGTAATGTTCGTATTACACGAAAAAATGAGCTTTTGGCAACTGCTGATAAAGTTGAAATCAGTCCTAATTATGAAAAGTTTAAAATTGTTGGAAATGCTGTATCTAGAGTTTACAGCGATAAGGAGATTAAGTGAAAAAGTTAATTTTAACCATAATATTGTCTTTATTAGTTGCCGGAATTGCGGTTCAGGCGTCTGACTTGATTATTGAAGCAAAAACTCAAAGTTACAATGAGCAGGAAAATAAGTTGAAGTTTGATGGAAATGTGAAAGTTTCTGTTGATGACTTGAGAGTTGTTGGTGATAGGGCAGATGTTTCTATGGATGGAAATCAAAAGCTTGATACTGCGACATTTTATGACAAACCTTATGCATATGAGGTTAAGAAAAATAAAAAAAGGGAAGTTAAAGCGAATATCTTGAAAATGTCTTTGATTACAAAAGTTGTTAAGGCGCAAGGAGATACTCAATCAATCGTATTTGACGGCAAAACGCCTATTGTAGTGATTAATGCAAATGAACAGGAATATGACACTAAAACAGGCTTAATGACTGCAACTGGAGCGGTTACGATTAAGTATAAAGATTTGGATACATTCTCTGATAAGGCGAAAGTTCGAACTGATAAAAACGGCGATTTGAAGGATATTGAATTAATTGGCAATGCAAGAATTAAACAAGAAGGCAATGATTCTTATGCTAATAGATTTTATTACAGTGCAGGAACAAAGATTTTAACCGCTACTGGAAATACTACATCTAAAACTGTTACGGATGATGGAGCTACTCTTGTTTTGAAATCAAGTCGTCAAGAATATGCGCAGGATAGAAATATTTTTACAGCTTCTGGAAATGTTCGTGTTTGGTATCAAGATTATTATGCTGTTGGCCCGAAACTTACTCTTTATCCAAATAAAGAAGGAAAACCGAACGAAGCATATTTCACAGGCCGTTCGAGTATTACTCAAGGTGTGAGAACCATTTATGCAGACAAAATTAAAATGACTCTGAAGCCGAAAGACTTTCATGCTGATGGAAATACTCGTACTGTTATTAAAAATATCGGTTCTGGTGATAACAATGATAGCAACAGTGGAATAGGATTGGGATTGTAATATGAGTGAAAAAGAAAAAGTTGATAAAGCGGTAGAATTATATAACCAAGGAAAGTTTAAAGAAGCCATTGATGCTTTTAGTTCTGTTTTAGAAACTTGTCAAGATAATGCAGAATTGTATAATAATATTGCTCTTTGTTATGCGAATTTAGGGGAATATGATAAGGCCGAAAAGCATTATTTGCGTGCGCAAGAATTAAATCCTAAATTACCTCAAGTTTATATCAATTTGGCGGATATTTATTATCGCAAAAAAGATATGGGAAGTGGAATAGGACTTATTTCTACAGGATTAGCTGAAATTCCCGATAATTTAGTTTTGCGCCACTATTTGGCAAGGTTTTATATGGAAGATGCAAAGCTTGATCTTGCGATAGACGAACTTGAAAATATTCTTGAAAAACAACCTGATAATTATGATGTTTACTATGATTTAGGTAGAGTGCATTTTGAACTGGGAAATTATGCCAGTGCAATAGAAAATTTTGAAAACGTTTTAGAGTATAAGAGTGAAAATCCATGGATTTATTATTACTTGGGTGAATCTTATGAGGCAAATGATGAGATAGATAAAGCGCTTTCAAATTTTTTGAAAGCTATTGCTCGAAATGATGCTTTTGCTCCGGCTTATAAAAAAGCGGGTATTCTTTTCTTTGCCAGAGGGGATTATGAAGATGCAATAGAATATTTTGAGGATTACATAAATCTTGACATTGCGGATGAAGAAAAAGCTAAGATTCAAGAGTTAATAGAAAGAATAAAGAAAAAACAAAATGCGTAAATTCTGGGTTGCTTTATCATCAATAGAAGAGATTGACAGTTCTTTTATTCAAAGGCTGTTCAATTATTTTGGCGATATTGAAAGTGTGTTTAATGCATCTGATTTGTCAGGTATTGAGGGGTTAAGTGTAAAGAAAGCTGAAAATTTTTTACGGCTGAGAGATAGGGTTGATGTTGATAAAGTTTATCAAGCAGTCGTCGACAGAGGAATAAACTTTTTGACGTTTGATGATGGGAATTACCCTTTAATGCTACGCAATATTGATGATCCTCCTTCTGTTATTTATTACAAAGGAAACCTGTCTGATTGTAATTTCGATAGAACTCTTGCTGTTGTTGGTTCTCGCAGGGCAACAAGTTATGCAAGAGAAGCTTTGTCTCAGATTATATCAGAACTGAATGGAACGGATATTTGTATTGTTTCAGGCTTGGCTTCAGGGATAGATACCACGGCGCATGTTTCGGCATTAGATAATAATTTGAAAACAATTGGTGTTATCGCAAGTGGCTTTGATTATACTTATCCTGCAGCAAACAAAGAGTTGTATAAACGGATTGAAGATGGCTCTGGGGCTGTGTTGACTGAGTATTATCCAACATTTCAACCGATAAAATTCAGATTCCCTCAAAGGAATCGAATTGTTTCAGGACTTTCTTACGGAACACTTGTCGCAGAGGCTTCTTTAAAAAGTGGCGCTTTGATAACCGCTAATTTGACGCTAGAACAGGGAAGAGAATTGATGTGCATTCCGGGGTTAATTACTAATCAGAATACACAAGGAATTTATAAGTTACTTAAAAATGGTGCAACACTCGTAACTTGTGCTGATGATATTTTGGAGGCGCTAGGCTGGGAAGTAAAGATTGAACAGCAAAATTTGTTTAGTTTGCCTGACTTAAGTGATGATGAAAAAATCATATATGAAACATTAGAGATAGAAGAAAAAAGCGTCGACGAACTACAGGCTTTTACCAAGATAAGTATTGATAATTTGCTTATGTACTTGACAACAATGGAGCTTAAAGGCATAATTAAACAAGTTGACGGGGATAGATATAAGAGAGTGGTATAGAAAACATGGCAAAAACGGCTGAAAAAAAAGAAAAAGCATTGGTTATAGTTGAGTCTCCTGCGAAATCCAAAACTATTCGTAAGATTTTGGGTGATGGATATCAAATAGAAGCAAGTTATGGACATGTACGTAACTTACCGACAAAAGATCCTGCAACTCAAAATTTAGGTTTTGAAATAGAAAATCATTTTACTCCAAAATTTGAGGTTATCCCAGGGAAACAAAATGTTGTAAAGAAATTAAATGATATGGCAAAAAAAGTTGACCGTGTTTACCTTGCATCCGACCCCGACCGAGAGGGAGAAGCTATTGCATGGCACGTTCGTCAGATTTTGAAAGTGCCTGATGAAAAGATTTCTAGAATTGTGTTTAACGAAATTACGCCAAAAGCCGTAAAACATTCAGTAGAAAATCCTCGTGGAATTGATATGGATATGGTAAAGGCGCAGCAAACTCGTCAGATTTTAGATAAACTTGTAGGTTATAAGCTTAGTCCTGTTCTTTGGAAACAGATTGGAAACAGAAATTTGTCAGCAGGGCGAGTTCAATCAGTAGCTTTAAGAATGATTTGCGAAAGAGAAGACGAAATTGAAGCATTTGTTCCGCAAGAATATTGGTCAATCCATACTTTGTTAGATAAAGATGGTAAAACATTTGACGCAGAGCTTTCTAAAATCAAAGGGAAAGCGATTGAAAAGACTGTTAAAAATAAAGATGAAGCTCAAAAAATAGTAGATTTTTTGACCAATTATCCTGAAAGTTTTGAAGTTAGTAAGGTCACTAAAAAATCAACAAAACGCAAGCCAACAGCTCCTTTCATAACCTCAACAATGCAACGTGCAGCAAGTTCAAAACTAGGTTTTGGAGTTCAAAAAACAATGCAAGTTGCTCAAAAATTATATGAAGGTATGGAAATTGACGGTACTCCAGTCGGTTTGATTACGTATATGAGAACTGATAGTGTAAGAGTTTCTGACGATGCGCAAGCTATGGCAAAAGATTATATTACCAATAATTATGGTGAAAAATATTATCCGGAAAAACCTAATGTTTACGTGAAAGGTAAACAAAACGTTCAGGATGCGCACGAAGCTATCAGACCATCATATCCTGAAAGAACTCCTGACAGTATCAAAAAATATTTGGACAATGATCAGTACAAATTATATAAATTAATTTGGGAAAAATTTATGTCTTCTCAAATGACATCTGCAGAAGTTGCAAACAAAACTGTTGAAATTACTGCGGGTGACTATACTTTTAAAGCCGGAACAAGCAAAGTAACTTTTGACGGATTTTTGAAAGTTTATAATGATGCTGATGAAGATGAACAAAAGGATGAAGCTAAAATCCCTGATTTAGAGAAGGACGATAAGGTTAAGTGTAGAAAAGTAGAACCCAAACAGCACTTTACACAACCTCCTCCAAGGTATAATGAAGCTTCTTTAGTAAAAGCTTTAGAAGAACACGGTATCGGACGTCCGTCTACTTATGCTACGATTATTACGGTTATTCAAACTCGCAAATATGTTGAAAAGAAGGATAAGGCATTGCATCCGACACTTTTAGGCCGAACTGTTTCAAAACAACTTTGTGCTCAATTTGCGGATATTATGGATTATAAATTTACTGCCGGCATGGAAACCAAACTCGATGAAATTGCAGAGAAAAAAGCTGTTTGGGATAATGTTTTACAAGAATTCTATACTCCGTTTATTGAAGAAGTTAATAAGGCATTGAAAACAGGCGAACGAGTAAGAATTGAAAGTAAAATCAAATGCCCTAATTGTGGGAAACCGATGGTTTTAAGAACAAGCAAATTTGGTACACAATTCTTGGGCTGTTCAGGATATCCTGATTGTAAAACTATGATGTCTTTGAATGCATTGTCAGAAGAAAGTTCTGAAGAAGGACAAAATAAAGAACCTGAAGTTTGCGAAGAGAAATGCGAAAAATGTGGTTCTGATATGATTTTTAAAACCGGTCCTTACGGTAAATATATGGAATGTACAAATGCAGAATGCAAGCACAGAAAACCTTTCCGCAAATCAACAGGTGTTAAATGTCCAAAATGTGGTGAAGGAACAATCGTTGAGAGAAAATCAAAACGTGGAACTGTTTTTTATGGTTGTGACAAGTATCCAAACTGCGATTTTACTCTTTGGAACGAACCGACTGGAGAAAAATGTCCAGAATGTGGTTCATTGCTTGTGAAAAAAGTTCTGAAAAAAGGTACTGTGATTGCATGTTCTAGTATGAAATGTAATTACAAGAGAGAGGCAGAAGAAGTTTCCGAACAAACAGAAGCTACTGAATAATTGCCGTGGGTCGGCATTGCTATGCCGACGATTTAATTGTTTAATACGAGGTTGCAGGTTTAGGGGTGACAGCCCAACAGCAAAATTACTAAAAGGAATTTATAAAAATGAATCCGGAATTGTATGAACGATATTTAGCAAAGAAAGCAAAAAAATTAGGAATAACAGTTGAAGAATTGAAAGCACAAGGGACTTCTTCGCCCGTAAAAGAAACAGTAACAACTTCAACTTCTCAGGCTACACCTGTTGCAACTCAATCATCGGTTTCGTCAAATTATACTCAACCGAGTGTTCAGCCTCAACCTGTTCCGCAACCACAATACCCACTGCCTGAGCAAACTCAGTACCAAACACAATCCCAAGTTGCTCAATCTCAATCGCAATCGCAGTTTGCATCACAGTCGCAAACTCAATATTATTCACAGCCTCAATATGTTCAACAAACTATTCAGGAACAATTGGCTCAACAACAAACTCAACAAATTCAAATGCCGTTGCAACAACCGACAACACAATTTAGTACAAGTACGCAATCACAATTTGTTCAATCGGTTCAACCACAGCAGCCATCGTCGCAGTATGAACAAGTTCAACAATCGGAACAAATTCCACAACACGTTGAATATTCCGGCATGAGACAAGAAACTGTAAAAACAGATGTCCCATCATATATCTTTGGTCCTTCCAGAATGACAGAACCCCCAAAGTATTCAAGCAGTCCTATTAGTCAGTCGGCAAAGCCTGAAGAACCGATAGTCAAAGACAATCGTGAAAATAAGTTTGGGCTAATCGGCTATCCTTTGGGGCATTCTCTCTCAAAAGTTATTCATGAGGCCGGTTTTAAGAGCCTTGGTGTAAAGGCGACTTATGATATTTTAGAGACTCCGCCTGACACACTTGTGGATAGAGTTAAGTTTTTGAAAGGTAATGGTTATAAGGGGTTTAACGTTACTATTCCTTTGAAATTGCCTATTTCATTGTTTGTGAATGAGGTTGATAAATATGCAGATTTGGCTAGAGCTGTCAATACAATTTATGTAGAAGCGGACAAATCGTTAAAGGCTTATAATACAGATGTCTTGGGGTTTAAACGAGCAATCCCGAATGATATAAGTTTAGCTGGTAAAAAAGTAGCTATTTTAGGAACTGGTGGTGCTGCCCATGCAGCTTGTGTTGCATTGACTGAGTGCCGAGTAAAAGAAATTGCATTTTTTACGAGAAATATTCCGAATTCTATTGATTTGATGAATTATGTCAGAAGAAAATTCCCGTCTATAGATTTTAATGTTTACCAAATAGAAAATATTAGAAGTTTGAGAGAATTTTCAATGCTTGTAAACACTACTCCAATAGGTATGCTGGGTAAGGCTGGTGATATGTCGCCTCTAGAATATAGAACACTAGAATCTCTAGAGCGAGATGCGGTTGTGTATGATGTGATTTATAATCCTAAAAAGACTGTATTGATTAAAGATGCTCAGGCAATTGGGTTAAGAACTATTACTGGGCTAGACATGCTGATTTATCAAGCTGTTGCTGCACAAGAAATTTGGTTTGGGCAAACACCTGATTTTAAAGATATGAAAATTGCAGCATTAGAAGCTCTATAGGAATTTGATTTATTTAGTTATATAATAGATATTTTAAGTTTAGCTAAACGAAATATTTTAATCTAGCCCCTTGAGAGAGAAGAAATTTCTTAGCGAATAGTAATAGCTTTGAAATTTCAGAGAAGGGTGCAAATTAAAGTATGTTTGTCATAATAGTATTTTCGACCTACAGTTGTTAGATAATATTAATTTACTTACAGCCGATATCATCTTTATCTATTTTACCGTTGTAGTTATTATCGATACCGTCAGAACAAGAGCCGATTGAGTATTTGCCTTCGGGTCTTACGTTGTGTTGCAGGTATCTTTCTGGAATCTTTTTCCATAAATATTCAAAAAATCCTCTATAAGCTTTTGCAAGTGTTGTGTCTTCTATAATCAAAACATTCTCGTCGTTTTTGTTTTCACCGCTCTTTGAAAAATTCATTGAACCTGCAATGACGTATTTATCATCTATAATAATGCTTTTTGAGTGGACTTTCCCTGCGTAATTTTCTACTTTTACAAGAACTCCGGCACTCCGTAGCGGTTTTATTTTACTGCGTTTTGCGTAAACATTTGTAGCATCAATTATAATTTTTACATCCACTCCATGATTTTTAGCTAATATTAATGCATTTACGAATTCATCATGTGTAATTGTGAATGCCGGAATGTAGATATATTTTTTAGCTGAATTTATTAGCGGAATAATATTAGTTGTTGTGATTTTGTCTTTTGGAGAAAATAATGGGGTGACTTTGGTTTTGCCGAGAATAATTGTGCTATGAGTAATTTTTGATTTGGAATTGTGAAATTTCCCTTGAATCATTTGTTCAAATTCTTCAGTGTAAATATGAGCTATTTCGATTGAATTAATAAAGAAAATACAATTCGTATTGAAGCCAGACAAGCCTGTACTTGCAAAGTTCATTGAACCTGTTATGATTCTAGAATTATCAAAAATCATGAATTTGTTATGCATTAAAATTTTTGGAGTGTCAGTTGATTTTTCGTTGGCAAGCTTAACAAACTCTTTTAATTCAGGATAGAATGATTCTGTGCTTGTGTCATAGGCTATCCTTATTTTTACTCCTCTTGCTTTGGCTCTGACAAGTGCATTGTAAATTGTCGGATTGTTATCCCATCCGTATAGGGCAATATCAATAGATTGTTTAGAATTGTTGATTTGGTTCAATATCTCATGACAAACAGGCGAATTACATTTGTTATCCGGTTTTAACGTGGTTGTAAGATCGGTTAGATACATCTTAATACTGCCATTAGAAAACGAAAGAGGGTATTGCGGTATTTTTTTGAATTTAAATTTGCTCTTATTGTTTTTATGCTTTTTAACTTTACTGATATGACAATATTTGCAAGCTTTTGCGTCTTCGGGCTTTTGTTTTTCAGGGATAACTATTGCATCATGCGCAAGTAGTCCGTATTTGCAATCAAGTGTATGGTATTTATTACTCTTGTGGTTAAGAATTATAAGCTTAAGTTTTTGAGCTTTTGCAAATTGGGTTTTATAAACTGGAGATGTTTTCCCTTTTGCATCAAATCCGAGTCCATTATTCTTTAGTTTTTCGCTGTAAAGTTCATTTTCTACAGTGATTTCTGCATATTTACAATTTGGAGTGTTTTCTCCTGTGTATATTAATTTTACGTTTTTATTACTTAGCAAGTTTTCTGCAAGAATGTCTGTTAAATATCCTAATTTAAGCGCATCTGTATGAGAAACATTCAGCAGTTTTTCTAATTCTGTTTGATTTTGCGATATATCGGAAGTAAAAGCTTTGAGATTTGGAATGCAAATGATTTCTCCATCATCAAGGACTTTATTCCCATTCAAATCAACTTCAATTTGATATGGATTAATTATCCCAAGTACAAGTTTTTCGGATTTTCTTCTGATTTCAAAACTTGTAAATGCTCCGAATATCCCTATAATCAGTATTATTGAAATAACTTTATTTAAGTGCATATTCTTTTTTATAATTTGTTAATTCAAAACCAAGACGTGAAATTTTATCTTTTAATTCTTTATTTTGAGTAATTAAAAATTCAGTGTAATGTTGATTTTTGTTTGATGTTGCGTAATGACAAGGATGAATTAGTGCTTCTGCAATACAATCTTCTTCTAAAGCTTTAAGACCGTATTCTATCGTCATATCATCCATTAAACCGGTATAGCCAACCCCAATTAAGTAATCATTCGTTTTTAAACCATATTCTTTGGCGATTGGTTTATTTTTTGATGTAAAGTAGTTAAGTAAAATTATTTTTAAAATATTTGGCGGGTATTTTAAATTGCAGTGTTTTTTGAAACTTGGAACAAAATACATTTCTTCGTGTTGAGTTCTAATATAAGGAATTTTATATTCGTTTGCGAGCCTTGCTGTAATTTTGAATATATTAGGTATAGCATGAGTATGAACATGTGAATCTATATGGTCAACTTTTGTGTAATTCATAATAGTTTCAATCTGTGTTCTGAACTCAAATTCAACTTGCTCTAAGAATTTTGGATTATTGGATAATAACATTAACTGTCCATAACCTTTGTTAAATTTTCCTCTTTTATTGGTCAACATTGGTACTTTAGTTAATGAGCGTCCTTCAATGATGTTCAGATGTACACCAATGCCAAGGTTTGGACATTCCGGAATTATTTCATTTACTGCAGTATTGAAAGCTTTTCCGTTTGCACATAAACTTGCGCTCGTTAAGAAACCTCTGTGATAACCATCAAGTACTGCTCTGTTGAATGCCTTTGACATTCCAAAATCATCTGCGTTTAATATAAATTTTTTGCTAACCATTTGCTAATAAATCCTTGCTTTAATAATAAATACATTATAGTAGGTTTAGAGAGTGGTGATGTGTTTATTCTGAAAGGAGAAGATGATAATTCG
>OGOP01002716.1_pt1 | contig 10583 bp, 7 predicted proteins | sample 1552591 | NCBI WGS metagenome assembly OGOP01 (sample SAMEA2580120, study PRJEB22360) | human gut metagenome | biome: human gut; feature: human-associated habitat; material: faeces | place: Denmark | collected 2008/2010 | reverse complement strand
ATTTACCAGAATACTGCTAAAATTAATCTCGCTTCTGGCAAATATATTTTAGAGGTTACATTTGATATCGGCGTTAATTTTGATTTGGCAATGAATCAATTATCCCCTAATCCGACATTGAGCAAAAAAACAACTACAATTACCAAAGGATTTTCAGAGACTATAAAAGTCAATGGTGGTATTATTCGCAGCTGCTCTTCCTCAAATAAAAAAGTTGCAACTGTAAGCAACAAGGGAAAAATCACTGCAAAGAAAAATGGAAAAGCAACAATAAAGGTAAAACTTACAAATGGTTCTACTTTATCATGTAAAGTAAAAGTTGTATCAAATCAATATAAAGCAAAGAAAATCAATGTTGATAGCACGATTTTTAATACATGTGATATGAAAGCTTATAATGCTAAATTTGATGCGAAAGGAAATCTTGTGGTTAAGTTTGTCATTGTAAACAACAGCTACGGTAAGATTACTAATATTCCAAAATTTAAAATTACAGTAAAAAATAACAAAAAAAAGACAACCGTATCTTATAGCAAAAATTCTTATATTGTAACAATTCCAAGTTATAAAGAAAAGGCATGTACTGTAACAATTCCTAAATCCTGCTTTAAAACAGGCAAGGATAAAATTGATATTCGTACATCTTCAATTACTATTTCGGGAAGGGTTGCAAATTCTTCATTATAAAGCTAAAAAGGAACCGGCAATTTGCCGATTCCTTTTTGTGTTTTAGACAATATGTAAAGAATCTTCCTGCTGGTCAGTACAATGTAACGGCTAAGTTTACAATTGCTGCAAGTGCTGATGGAAAGACTCCTGCAAAGGATGTTACTTGTGTAGGTTCCTTCCGATTCTACTACACTACTGAATAAAGTAAGTATAGCAACTGCAAATTCTCCGATCCGCTACAATTTTTCTTTGTCAAAGAAATCGGACATCGTTTTTACAATGAAAACGAATGAGCGTATCGGCAGCACTATTTCTGTAAAGGATCCAACTCACGATACACCGTTAAAGACCGTATATCTTTCTACAGTCAGTGAAAATATGCAGTATATTAAGGAACTTGGCATTTATAAAAACAGTGCCAAGATCAATCTGGATGCAGGTAATTATGTTTTAGAGCTTCAGTTTGAAAATGATACGAACTTTGATTTTACAATGGAGCAGGTATCCTCCGGAGCTAAATTAAATGCTTCGAAGCTTACAATCACCAAAGGATTCACATCTTAGATAAAGGTTGTGAATGGTGGTACCATGAAAAACTGTACTTCCAGCAACAAGTCGGTTGCTACAGTGACCAATAAGGGAAAGATTACCGCAAAAAAGAATGGAACAACCACAATCAAGGTCAAGCTGACTAGCGGCAAGACATTGTCCTGCAAGGTTACGGTTGTTGGAAATAGTTTCAAAGCTGCCAAGGCTGATATTCAGGATATTCCGTATAATACAGCAGAAATGAGAGCATATTCGGCCGCATTTGATAAAAAGGGAAATATCGTAGTCAAGTTTATGGCAGTAAACAACAACTATGGAACAATTTCCGGGATATCAGATTTTAAAGTGACAATGAAAAACTCTAAGAAAACTACGACTGCTGTATACAAGAAGGCATCTTTTGCGGCAAGTGTGCCAAGCTATAAAGCAGCGGCATATACTGTCACAATCCCGAAGTCATGTCTGAAGACTTCAAAAGATAAGATTGATCTGCGGACATCCAAATTTGTGATCTCCGGCAAGTTCTAAATAAGATGATGACAAGGCATATTGCTTTTGACAAGAGGGCATTCGCAAGGATGCCCTCATTTTATTACCGAAAATAAAAATCTTCAATAAACTCTTTCCATGTACATAATACTTTTAATAAAATTTCAGATCATATACGTCAGCGGTTTCTTTTCTGGATTTCGTGACTTTGATATAATAAGTTCCTTTTGGAATTGTTTGACTTTTATTTACATTTTTAAGTTTGTATGTAACAGAAGCGTCCTTGGTTGGCATGAGATAATACGCCCCCATTTTCTTACCCGCACTATTATAGATACTTACATTGATGCTTCCGGAAGTCACTCCTCCTGCGTAGATAAATTTAATCTTGCGATTTTTAGTGTTTGTAAATTTATACCAATCCGCTTTTTTCATGGAATCCTGTGAATAAACTATTCCTGATGTTTGTTTTTCAATTTTATCTTTACAGCATTCTTTTTGCAGTTTCCACATTTCTCATTCAGCGCAGTAAATTTTAAATGCATTCGGTAGTGGGAACATTATGCGATACATTCTAATAATATAAAAATGTTGTTTAAAAATATCTTTCTTCTTGGTATCTACAAAATGGAAATATGCATTAACTGAATCACCTAATGCAAATTTGCTTACAGTTGTAACGGTCTTTGTCCAATCTGGAGCATCCTTTGCAACTTCTGCTGTACCCTTGTTTCCAACTATTGGAAGAACAAGCTTATATAATCGTTCTTCTCCTGTAAGCTTTTCATAACTAATAGTGCAAGTGTTTCTTATGAAGTATCTGTTGATGTAAATACAACATTTACAAAATAATTTATCCATAGTATATAGTCTGATAGGATAACACCAAAGGGAATCGGATCAATACCGATTCCCTTTTCATATTTTTTATCAAAAAAGGGAATGATTCAAATGAATCACTCCCTTTTGATAATTTAACCAGATAATTATTTAACTTTAACTGTTAAACCAATATTTACGGTAAGAACAACTTTATTCTTTCCAATAGATACTGTAACATCTGCCTTAGAAACATATACCTCACCAGAATTATTTGTAACCTCTGTTGTGCCATCTAAGCCATAGAATTTAACATCCTTCTGCTCTGTTCCTTCATATGTAAACTTGAAGCAACTAGTAACACTAGCGCCCTCTGTTGCAACACGCTCTACACTTACTGAAGGCTGAGTATTTGTAACCTCGAAAGTCTTAACGAATTTCTTTTCTTTGTATGTAACAGTCAGTGTATAAATTCCAGAAGCCATCTGTGCACCACTAGAGATGCTGTTAACATTAATTGTGCTAAGTGCAGAACCAGTTGTTACACCAGTTGCATCTTTTGCAGCTTTACCATCTTTTTCAAGTTTCCAAGTTGCATCTGTTGCAGCAACCTTCTCAACCTTTACACCATTCTTGTCATAACCGATAACATCAGCAGAAATTGTTGTATTAGCTGTAGCGTCAGCCTTTACGATAGCATCTGCCTTATCAGCACCTAAAACTAAATCAAATGCAGCTGGTGTAGTAGTTGTTTTATCATATGCCTTTACAACGATTGTAAATGTTACTTTTACATCCTTGTACTCAACAATGTAAGTATTTGATGAATCCTTATCATCTTTAGTAAGATCTGGTTTTGTTACCTTAATTGTATTGTTTTTAATATCAATTTTCTTAGAATCATCAATCTGTGAGTTTGCATTTTTACATGTTAATCCAGAAGCAATAGTAACCTCTTCACCATACTGATCCTTTGCTGTAGCTTTTACAGTTACATCATTATCAATACCATTCTTAGAAGAAAGTACAAATGAATTCTTATCAAGAGATAAAGCAGTAACTTTTCTCTCATCACCAATTGTAACAGCAAGTGTTGTTACAACGTTCTTCTTAGCATCCTTTACGATGATGTAAGCTGTACCAGACTTATAAGGAGTAACAGCTACAGCTGTTGTATCTTTAACAGTTGTAGAAGCTGTTGAAACAGTCATAACATCGTTGTTTGAGCTTTCGAATGTATAATCCTTTGCATTAGCTGTCTTTCCATCAGAAGTTGCTCTCTGGATATATGCGTATACATCAGTATCCTTTACAGCAAGCTTTGTTTCTTTGATGTTCTTGAACTCAGAAGCTTTATCTGAACTCTTTCCAAGTTTAACATTCCATGCAGATGTTGTAACAGCTGTTGGATCTACACCAGTGATAGTAGCTTCTGCTGTAATGTTTCCTTCCTCAACTGCGGAAGCATTGTACTTTCCAGTATGAGCGATAGCTGTAACCTTAGCTGTGTTTCCTACTTTGTAAAGGTTTAAAGTATTTCCTGAAAGATAACCATTGTTTGTAGCATCTACCTTGAATTCAACATATGTGAATCCTGTAGGAACCTTAGTTGTTCCCTCTAATGGCTTAACAGATGCAATCTCAACACCGCTTGCATCAGTGAACTTAGCAACGATATCATTTGCATTTGATCCATCAGAATTATTTGCAGGAGTTGGAACTACAACTGAAGCAGGAGAAATTTCTGCCTTAACAATCTTTCCATCTGTAGCAGTGAATGTCTTTGTTACATCTGCTACTGTTACAGTGTAATCCTTGCCATCAGCCATAGCTACATATGTCTCAACTGTAACCTGTGTCTTATCAGTTTTATCAACAGATACACTCTTTGCAGCAACAGTTGCTTTAGAGCTTGTATTTGTGATTACGAAATCAGATGCCTTTAAAGCAGCTGTATTACCAGCAACTGTAGCTGTAAGCTTTGTTGTTGTAGCCTGCTTAACATCCTTAAGGATGAAATCTTTAACAGCCATCTTAACAGTCTTTGTTGTCTTACCAGCCTTAGCTGTGATTGTTACCTCACCAGCCTTAACACCAGTAACTTCACCTGTTGTAGCATCAACTGTTGCAATTGCATCATCACTAGATGAGAATGTAACCTTTGTTGAAGCAGGCTTAACTGTTGCCTTAACGGTCTCCTTTGCACCAACTGCAACCTCGCTAGCTGCCTTTAATGTAAGAGAAGGATTCTTAACTGTGATAGTAGCCTTTAATGTCTTCTTTACAGCCTTACCAGACTTCTTACCAGTTACCTTAACAGTAACTTTTGCTGTACCAGCCTTAACAGCCTTAACAGTAACCTTCTTCTTAGAAGCCTTAACTTTTGCTACGCTCTTCTTGCTTGTAGTAGCTTTAACTTTTACGCTCTTCCAAGTCTTTGGAGTTGTAACTTTGATTGTCTTAGACTGACCTACATATACGGCAGCCTTTGTTGTGCTAAGCTTTGGAGCTGCAGCAGCATTTGCAGGAGTTACAGGTAAAGCTGTAACAACCATTGCAGCAGCAAGAGTTGAAGCTAACACTTTTTTGAATGTCTTCATGTCTTTTCCTCTCTTTCCTTTTTTGATCAACCTCCATCAGAATTCTACTTGTTTGCCTCACACGTTTAAGTTCAGCCATCTTCACTTTTGACTCGCTGCGGACGATCCATCCGTTCCAACGACATCGCTAATTGCCTCCGCCGACCTCCTCGAGTAAATACTCATCGCCAGCATCATCTACAAACACATAAATCTTTCGATTGAAGCCTCGAACCCTCAAAGTCGCGTAGAGCTAAATCCAACATTGATAGTTCAGCATCAAATTCAGCAAGCTGCTCCTAACGGATCTCAGCTTCTGTATGTATCTGTAATTGTAAGGTTGTCTGAAACCTATCTTTTCAGTTTCAGTTTCCATAGCTCCAATAGTTGCTAATCAGTTCTCGTACTTTTCTTTTAGCAGTACTATTTTAACTACTCTACGTGACAATAATACACCAAGTATTGTGTCTTTGCAACCTAAAAATCGCATTTTGTTGAAAAAACTTTTTAATATTTTCTTAAGTTGTTAAGATTTTTTTCACAAATTACAACTATTTCAACTGCATATAAAAAAAACGAGCCTTTTCATGCTATTTTAACATAAAAAGGACTCTTTTCCCAATAGATTTCTTAGATTTGAATTAGTTTCTTCTTATTATATATGGAAGAAACGCAGATCTCTTTCAAGGCTTCCTGCCATATCCTTTAACTGGTTTGCAATACTTGTGACGCCCATATGATCCTTGTTAACCGTTTTCTTTCTGGTGTTAACATTCTTACCTTTTGCCATATTTATTCCTTCTGTGTCCTCCGGCTTCTCTCTATAAGCCCTTCTTTTGATAATTTTTCCCTAATTACGAACCAGGTCTATATTCTTGGCAATTGGTTAAATGATAAAACTGATTATATTATTTCTTTTTCACAATGCATCTTTTCTTAAAAAAAGAAATTCCATAGCATAATACCTGATCGTATTCAGCCTCAAATTCTTTCGCATACATCCGATCATCGATCTGTGCGATCGCCCTGTCGCAATCCGATGCAAGGTTTTCCAGTTTGTGCGTATACTTGGCTTCAAATATGGCAACCTGTCCTGCCACCGGATTGTAGATAACAATATCGCTTCGTCCTTCCCCATGCTCACGGTTGGATTCGACCATGTATCCGGCTCCCGTGAAAATTCCGGCAAGAAATGCATGATAGAAATCTTCACGATAATCATGATAACTGATTGTTCTGCGAAGCAATTTGTTCAATTCCTCCGTAATTCTCTGCGCATCACCATTCCATACTGCTGTAAACAGCTGCTCGCGATTCCAAATCTTTGCATTGTCATCAAACCATCTCATGATTGTTGACTCAAAGATTTCTTTTACTTCCAGGTTTGGTATTGTGAGAGCGACTTCCCCATTGTTTCTCAGCCCCATAACCCCAGAACCGGAAACCTTTGTTAAATATCCTGTAAGATACAAAACCGACCATAGATTATTTTCCGACGAATGTAGATAATCATACGTGAGATCTTCCTCTATTTTCTGAACAATATAACCACCCTCCAACAAGGTTTCTAATTTTCTTGTAATACTTGTTCCGGCATAATCAATAAATGAACGAATGATGGTGTTGCCACTCGTATTCTTCCAATAACTCTGTGGAATAGCGGTATTATCGCTTTGTAAATCACGAATATAGTTTAATACATCCCATGGACAATAAATATCCAGATCTCCAAAGTGATATCCATCGTACCATTCACGTATCTTCTCTGCATATGCCTGACATCCGGTATCGGAAAGTAAGGTTTGAACCTCTGATTGGGTAAACCCAAAATATTCATTATACCGATTGTCAGAAATCGTATCTGTCACAAAATTGTTGGCTCCGGTAAAAATGCTTTCTTTCGTGATGCGCAGGCATCCCGTAATAACAGCAAATCGTAAAGCTTCATTGTCCTTCAAAGCAGTGCCAAGCATTGTACTGATTACATCAAGCATTTGCGCATAATAATTTTTTTCTTCTGCTTTTGCAATCGGTACATCATACTCATCCAGAAGCATAATAACCGGCTTCTGATAGTAGGATTTCATCATTCTGGTGAGTAACAGCAGTGATTTCTTTATTTCAGCATCCGAAGCAAGATTTTCTTTGATTCTGCTGAAAATAACTTTGTCATCCGTATCAATCATATCGGAATCCAGTAAATAAGAATGTTGCTTGTACAAATCTGCAATTTCTAAGGTGAGCATCTCATAGGCTGATTCAAATCGAAGTCCATCTATATTTTTCATGGATAAAAAAATAACCGGATATTGATTCATCCATTTTTTACACAATTCTTTCTGTGTTGCAATATACAAACCTTCAAATAATTTTTCATTTTTTCCCCGAATATCAAAAAAAGCCGACAACATACTCATCGCAAGTGTTTTTCCGAACCGACGCGGTCTTGTAATCAGGGTTACGGTTGAAAAATCTTTTTCCAACAGATCCTGAATCAAACCTGTCTTATCAATGTAGTAATAGTTGTTGCGGCATATTTCTGTAAAACTACTCATTCCGACTGGAAGCATGATCCTGTTCATTCCAACATTCCCCCTTCATATATTTAACAACAGCATCCTCATAGTCACTGATGGAAGATCTTAAAGCTTCTATAAAGTCATTCTCTGTCACTTCCAGTATTCTTGTAAGTGAATATAGTTTTTCCATTTTTCGTACTATTATTATATCGTTTTTGTACGATTTCATCAATAAATTTAGCTAAGAAAAAATGGTGTCATACTGTATAATCGGGTTCCATTTTTCTTCTCCAATTTTTCCCATAAACAAAAAGACCTCATAGAAACATGCATCATTTCTACAAGATCTCTTTGTATTTTCTATTTGGAGAACAACTTATTGTGATAATTACTTAAAGTACTCTACACCGGACTCGAACAGCTTCATATCCTGCTCACCGTAAATGTTCATTGCTACATGATCACCGCGGCGCTCACTGTGTGCCATCTTTCCAAGTACACGGCCATCCGGACTTGTGATTCCTTCGATTGCCATGTAGGAACCATTGACGTTCCACTCTTCATCCATGGTTGGCTGTCCTGCTTCGTTGACATACTGTGTTGCAACCTGTCCATTTGCGAACAGCTTGTCTAACCACTCCTTCGGAGCTACGAAACGTCCCTCACCATGAGATGCCGGGTTGCAGTAAGTCTGTCCTAAAGTTGCTTTCTGCAGCCATGGGGACTTGTTGGTTACTACCTTTGTGTAAACCATCTTGCTGATATGGCGGTTGATGGTGTTGTATGTCAATGTTGGAGAATCCTCTGTCTGCATGCGGATTTCACCATATGGTACCAGTCCTAACTTGATCAGTGCCTGGAATCCGTTACAGATACCAAGTGCAAGTCCGTCTCTTTCTGTGAGCAGCTTGTTGACTGCCTCTGTCATCTTTGCGTTGCGGAATGCAGTTGCAAAGAATTTTGCAGATCCTTCCGGCTCATCTCCTGCGGAGAATCCACCCGGGAACATGATGATCTGTGACTGATCGATTGCCTTGACGAACTCATCGACGGAATCACGGATATCTGCTGCACTCAGGTTCTTGAATACTTTAACAATTGTATTTGCGCCGGCTCTCTCGAATGCCTTTGCACTATCGTACTCACAGTTGGTTCCCGGGAATACCGGAATGAATACGGTTGGCTTTGCTACTTTATTCTTGCAGATGTATATTTCTTTTGTGTCGAATACATCTGTCTTTACTTCTTCTTTTTCTTCGGTTGCACGGGTTGGGAATACACGCTCCAAAGTACCTGTCCATGTGTTCAGTGCTTCTTCCATACTGATAGACATGTCTTTGTAATTGAAGTTCTGTGTATCGTTTACGGTTGCAACGACTGCTGCACCCGGAACTTTTTCCAGTACAGCAGCAAGCGCATCCTCGGATACTTCTGCTACGATATTACCGAATCCCGGTGCAAATAAGGTATCTGCGCTGACACTGTCTTCTACGGTGACACCTAACTTGTTACCGAACGCCATCTTGCTGACTGCTGCTGCCAGTCCCTTTCCGTCCAAAGCGTATGCGGATAAAATCTTACCCTCACCGATCAGTGTATGGATACTGTCATACAATGCCATAACTTTCTCATATACCGGCAGATCATACTCATTCTTATCAATGGTAAACAGTACGAGTTTGTTTCCGGCTTTCTTTAATTCCGGTGTGATGACATCCTGTTCTTTTGCCACATCAACAGCAAAAGATACGAGTGTTGGAGGTACATCAATATCGTTGAAGGTTCCGGACATGGAATCTTTTCCACCAATGGATGGAAGTCCGAATCCGATCTGTGCATCGTATGCACCAAGGAGTGCTACGAACGGCTGGCTCCAGCGCTTTGGATCCTCGTTCATTCTGCGGAAGTACTCCTGGAATGTAAAACGGACTTTCTTGTAATCGCCGCCGGCTGTCACGATACGGGAAAGTGACTCAAGTACGGCATATACGGAACCGTGGTATGGACTCCAGGATGATAAATATGGATCAAATCCGTAAGACATCATCGTCACAGTATCGCATTTTCCTTTGAGAACCGGAAGTTTTGCAACCATGCTCTGTGTCTCGGTCAGCTGATAACGTCCACCATATGGCATGTATACACTGCCTGCTCCGATGGAACCGTCGAACATCTCCACGAGTCCCTTCTGGGAACATACATTAAGGTCACCTAACATTGCAAGCCATGCTGCTTTGTTATCACCTTTTTCTACTGCATCGGCTACCTTTGGAAGCTCAACTTTCTTGAAGAAGTTGTCTGCCTCTACCGGCATCTCTACTTCAACGTCTGCTTCCTGATGTGCTCCGTTGGTATCAAGGAATGCACGGGAGATATTTACGATTTCCTTGCCTCTCCACTCAAGGACAAGTCTAGGATCCTCGGTAACAACTGCAACCTCGGTTGCCTCTAAGTTTTCTTCTTTTGCATATGCCAGGAACTGCTCCACATCCTGTGGTGCTACAACGACAGCCATACGCTCCTGGGACTCAGAGATTGCGATCTCTGTTCCGTCAAGTCCGGCATATTTCTTTGGAACTTTATCTAATTCGATACGAAGTCCGTCTGCTAATTCACCGATTGCAACAGACACACCGCCTGCTCCGAAGTCATTACATTTCTTGATGATATGGCTGACTTCTTCTCTGCGGAATAATCTCTGTAATTTACGCTCGGTTGGTGCGTTACCTTTCTGTACTTCTGCGCCACATACGGAAGTAGACTCTGTATTGTGTGCTTTGGAAGATCCGGTTGCTCCACCGATTCCGTCACGTCCGGTACGTCCTCCGAGAAGGATGATCTTGTCTCCCGGATCGGAAGTCAGTCTCTGTACGGCACGTCTAGGTGCTGCACCCATGACGGCTCCGATTTCCATACGCTTTGCTACATAATCCGGATGATATACTTCCTTGACATATCC
>OGOP01002705.1_pt1 | contig 10636 bp, 10 predicted proteins | sample 1552591 | NCBI WGS metagenome assembly OGOP01 (sample SAMEA2580120, study PRJEB22360) | human gut metagenome | biome: human gut; feature: human-associated habitat; material: faeces | place: Denmark | collected 2008/2010 | reverse complement strand
TTGTTTATAACGACGAAACCCAAGAATATGAAACAATTTATTCTCCGGCAATAATCCTTGCAACAGGTGGAATTGGACAATTATACAAATATACAACCAACCCCGCAGGTGCAACCGGGGACGGTTTAGCATTAGCCTATAATGCTGGTGCTGTTATGCAGGATATGGAATTTGTACAATTTCATCCGACAGCTCTAGCAATTGATTGCGGAGAAAACCGATTTTTAATATCAGAAGCAGTTAGAGGTGAGGGGGCAAAGCTTTGCGACTCTGACGGCGTTGAATACATGCAAAAATACGATGAACGCAAAGAACTTGCTCCTCGAGATATTGTTACTCGTGCAAACTTTAATGAAATGAAAAAGAATAAACTTGATAACGTTTATTTAAACGCAACTTGCATAGATAATAAAAAACTTGCTAAACGTTTTCCAAACATTTCTAAAAAGTGTCTTGAAAACGGAATTGATATTGCTCACGATTTTATTCCAGTTGCTCCAGCAGCGCACTATTATATGGGCGGAGTAAAAACGAATTTGCGTGGAGAAACTTCTATAAGCGGACTTTATGCAATCGGGGAAGTTTCTTCTACTGGCTTGCACGGCGGAAATAGACTTGCCAGCAATTCATTATTAGAATGCGTTGTATGTGCCTATTCTGTTGCAGAATATTTAAAATCACTAAAACTTAAATCTCCGAAACAGATTGACGAACAGATTAAAACAATTCTGGATAAATACACAGATGAGGACAATATCACAGAAGAACTAGATATTCCATCAATGAAAAAGCAACTGCAGGATATTATGTGGAATTATGTAGGAATATTCAGAGATGAAAATTCTTTGGCGACAGCACTTAAGAAATTAAACGATTTAAAATCAAAATTTCCACGTACTTCGAAATGCATAAGTAGAGAAGAGTATGAATTCCGTGATATGCTGATTGTTGCAAACTTGATTGCAAATTCAGCATTAACTCGAAAAGAATCTCGAGGAGCTCATTACAGAACAGATTACACGCAAACAAATGAAGAATGTGTACACAGTATTATTACAAAAGAAGATAAGGTACCGGATTATGTTAAGTAAATTTTATGTAAAAGATCACGTTAAATCAGCATTGATGGAAGATATTGGTTATGGCGACATTACAACTGAAAATCTAGCCGGAGAAAATGATTTTTTAAAAGCAGAATTAAATACTAGAAGTGAGGGGATTCTTTGCGGATGTGATGTATTTAAAACAGTTTTTGAAACTCTTTCAAATGATGTTAGAATAAAATTTTACTTTAAAGATGGTGATGAAATTCAAAAAGGTGACAAAATTGCTGATATTGAAGGACCTGCCAAAGATTTGCTTATGGGCGAAAGGGTTTCACTAAACTATATTCAAAGAATGTCAGGTATTGCTACTGAAACAAGGAAATATCAAGATGCAATCGCACAATACAATGCTAAAATTGTAGACACAAGAAAAACTACTCCAAATTTCAGAGCTTTTGAAAAATATTCTGTAAAAATCGGTGGTGGTGCACTTCACAGATTCAATCTATCTGATTGTGCAATGATTAAAGACAACCACATTAGACTTGCAGGATCTTTGACAAATGCAGTAAACAAATTAAGAGAAAGTATTTCACATGCTCACAAAATAGAAGTTGAGTGCGATACATTTGACCAAGTAAAAGAGGCAGTTGGTGTAAAAGCAGATATTATTATGCTTGACAATATGTCTATTGAAACAATGAAAAAAGCTGTAGAATTTATTAACCACCAAGCAATTGTAGAAGCAAGTGGGAATGTAAACCTTTCAACCGTAAATGCAATTGCATCAACAGGTGTAGATATAATCTCTTCTAGCGCCATTGTAGCAAAAGCTCCAACATTAGACTTAGCATTGGATATGTAGCCTTTACAAAGCATTCAATTAAATTATTAATTATTAATTTTAAGTAATTGTGAACTTTTGTAACAAACTACTTTCTTGTTGAAATCCGACCTTTTCAAAATTGTTTATATATGTACAGAAAGCAAGAAAAGAGGACGAGAGAGATGGCAATTTCAAATATTCATGAAACATTGTTACTTTACACAAAACAAAAAGCTTTAATTAATGATAAGTTGTCCGAAAATATGATGAACACTTTAAGTGCATCTAAACAGACTGCAGAAAAACAAGCTAAATATAATGATAAAATGAGCGAGATTTATTACAACTATTACGAAGATGATCCTGATTCTTACGAATTGTTGACAGAACAATGTGAAAACGAGCATGAACTTGAGCTAGCAAACTTGAACTCTTGGGAACAAGAATTAGAGCTTGAGAAAAATAATCTTGAAACTCAATTAAATGAAATCAGCACATTTGAATCAAGCTGGACAAAATTGTTACAAACAAATATCAAGAACGACTTTTCTTACGGAGGTGTATCACAATAGTCTGACACAATTTAATAACAAAATTGAAAAAAGCAGTCAATCGACTGCTTTTTTGGTGTATTATATAGATATGTTAAATAATGGTGAAAAATTAGGTGCATTTATTGTACCAACAGGCGTAGGAGCATCAATCGGAGGGTTTGCGGGAGATGCAAGTTGTTATGCGAGAAAATTTGCAAAAATTTCTGATCTTATAGTTAACCCAAATGTCGTGAATGCAGGTTGTTTTTCCGGAATCACAGACAAAATGTTTTATGTCGAAGGATATTCTGTTGATGAATTTTTTAAGGGCAATATAAATTTAATTCCATCAGAACACAACAAGATTGGAATAGTTTTTGACAAAGCTATTCCACAAGATGTTTTGAATGTTCATATAAACACTTTTAATGCTGTTAAATGTGTTTATGGCGTAGATATTGCAGAATATGAAGTAACTGCAGAAAATATTGGCGTTGAATTCAAAATGGAAGAAAACGGTATATCAACCGGTTTTGTAAGCAACCCTCAAACAATGCTTGATTCTGCCAAAAACCTCTTAAGCAAAGGTTGCAATGCAATTGCACTGGTTTGTTTGTTCAATGAGCCAGAAAATGACAACCCAGATTACGCAAATGGTCAGGGGACTGATCCTGTAGGCGGAGTTGAAGCTATTTTATCACATTATATTTCTAAAGAGTTAAAAGTGCCTTGTGCGCATTCTCCGGCATTTACAAATTACCAAATTTATCCTGATATTGTGGATGAAAAAGCCTCATCAGAATATATTACACCGACATTCTTACCATGTATATTGTTGGGACTGAACAATGCACCAATGTTGAACGAATTTGCAGGTATTTCTATTGAAAAGTTAGACTATCTTGTTATGCCTTATGACTCTCTTGGATCTATACCTGTTTTTGAGGCATTAAAAAGAAATATTCCGGTTTTTGCCGTGAAAGAAAATTCCACTGTTTTGAATGTTACAAGTGAGAAAATCAATCCTAATATTATTGTAATGCCAGATTATGATACGTGTTTAGATTACATTGTTAATAATTTATAACTAGAAACTTTAAATAAAAAAAACGCCATTTCTTTTGGAAATGACGTTGGAATTCTTTGAATAATTCCTCGTAAAGTGTGAAGTGTAGTGTGCAATAAAACGTTTTTCTTGATTCCTCGTTTTATGCTTTTCCTCGTGTCATATATATAAACAATTTTTGTTATATATAATTGCTATATTCAAGACATATTTATCATTTTTCGTTACAATTCTTAATAAACCCTCTTAAATTGCATACTATAATTGATTTGGAAATGTATTTTACAATATTTAATTTTTTTATTATAGTGGGTTTATAAACAGTTTTTTAAGGAGATTTTATGAAAATATTAGTATCAAATGATGATGGGATTGCCGCTAACGGAATAAGATGTTTGGCAGAAGCTTTAGCACAAGAACACGATGTTTATGTTATTGCTCCTGACAGAGAACGGAGTGCTGCAGGACATTCGCTAACTATGCATACACCACTAAGGGTTGAAGAGGTTGAGGCTTATCATGGAGTAAAAAGAGCTTGGGTTACAACCGGAACCCCAGGGGATTGTATAAAAATTGGCGTTAGCGCTATTTTAGGGAAAGATGAACAGCCGGATTTAGTTGTTTCAGGCATTAACCATGGACCCAATTTAGGTGCTGATATTTTGTATTCAGGCACTGTCAGTTGTGCAATGGAAGGCGCAATGTTAGGAATTCCAAGTATTGCGATATCTTTGGCATCAATGCACTATGAATATGAACAGTTCAATTACCCGGCTAAGTTTGCAACACTTTTATTGCCAAAATTAAAAGAATTCACTTTCCCTAAAAAGAGTATTTTGAACATTAACATTCCAGCACTAGATGAAGAAGACATTGCAGGTGTTGCTATCACTGAACTTGGACGTAGAATGTTTACTGACAAATATGAAAAACGAATCGACCCACGTGGAAAAGTTTACTACTGGCTTGCCGGTGAAATGATAAATGAACCGGTTGGTTCAAATACAGATATCATGGCTGTTAAAGACAATAAGATATCCATAACTCCAGTAACATATGAAATGACCAAAGAGGATGTTATATCGAATCTTGAAGGTATTTTGTGCAAAGATGATGCATGTAATTGGTTTGCGTAATATTTAAAATGTTTTAATTTTAAAGTAAATTAAGCCGATAGGAATTCCAATCAGTAACAGAACAAAAATTATGAATAGAAAGCCGTAAAATATTACAGGGAAAAGAGTCTTCAACAAATCTATATAAAAAACTGTTGATTTTTCTAAGCTTTTAATATATTTATCGGTTTCAATTCTTTCTTTTTAGTTGCATTTATCTCTTTTTTGTTGGGATTTGGCTTTGCTAGTCGAATATTCCATTATTAAAGCAAGATTTATGGAAGGGATACGGGCATAATCTATTCCATAATTATTCTTGCTGGGTAGTTGTTTCTTAATAATTCATTTGCAATACTTTGAGCTTTTTCTCTTGTTGCGTATGATCCAACTTGAATAGTATATGCGCCACCAATATTTCTAACGTATGGAGATATATTCAACCCTGATTCTGCAATAATTCCTTTTGCAACTTCTGCTTGCTCTTTAGTTGTATAATAACCAACTACAACCTTTGCAGATGCTTGTTGTGACACCACTGGCTTTGGTGCGGGAGAAGATGTTACTACAGGTCTTGGATTTGCGCTTTTGTCAGAAAGTGTAACCGCTTCTTGAGTTGCAATATCAGAGTTGTCATTTTTTTTCTGGTCTGGAAGAACAACCTTTTCATCCAATTCCGTTGCAAAAGTATTATCTTGAACTTTTTTACCTTCATCTTCTTGTTGTAAAAGTCTTAGCCTATCATCTACAGAAGTTTTGTCTGCATCCGCAATTTCTTCCGTTGATGTAGAATTTTCATCATCACCAATTCCAACATCAATTTCTGGTGAAAGTTGTTTAGCAATTCCTAAAAACAGCAAAAGCAAAATAAAAAATGCTGAAACAAAAATAATTATACCTTCGTTCGGCTTTTTAGTAACTTTTTTTTGATATTCTTTATAACTAATATGAGAAGGTCTTTTTGAATCTTCTTCCATTACACACCTCTTACTTTTGTTGATGCTAATACTATATCATCAATTTCTTCTGAATAATTTGTCAAAATTTCCTGTGCAAGTCCTTTGATATCTGTAATTCCAAGCTCACTTGTTAATCCGCTTGCTTTTACCGGAGCACCTGTAGAATCAATATTAATTCCCGTGTGGATAAGTATTGAATTCACTGATTTTGTTGCAATAGAAACGGTTAATTTTTTACCATCAAAGAATAAATCATCGCCATTTCTTGTGATTTTAAGACCTCTTTTTTCTAAAGCTTCTTTAATTACACAAATAAGAAGTCTTTGTCTAAAAACACCTTCAACTAAGCCGATATTGAACTGTTCCGAAATAAAACTCAACATTGATTTACTGTAAATCGGCTCATTATTGATTACATCTTCAATATCAACCATTTCAGTTAATTTAACTTCGCATTCTCCAATGAACGCAACTGTTGCATCACCTTGCATCTTAAAATTTTTATAAATCCAATGTGGAGAAAGTTGCCAACCTTCATATTTAATTTCTTGTTCTAATAATTGAGTTTTCAAAACAATTCCTTTATATAATGAGTGTCTCCATTTGCAATCAGAGCATTTTTCAATCTTGTACAAGATTCACATTTCCCGCAGTGTTTCTCTCCGCTTGCATAACAACTTCTAACGAATTCTAACGGGATTTTATGCTCTAACGCCAGTTTTACTATATCATTCTTATCAGAATTTATCAAGGGGGCAACAACTTTCGGATGTTTTTGAGTCGAATATTCAAATTCTGCATTAATTTTGTCAATAAATTCTTGTGTATTATCAGGGAAAGTCTGACCTTCTTCCTTATTTGCTCCAATAATTATATAATCATAATCGTTTCCATCGGCAAAACTTCCTGCGATGTTTAGGAAAAGCCCATTTCTATTTGGAACCCAAACACTCTTGGCTGACTGTTCCGGATTGTCAATTCCTTCCGGCAAATCTTCATCACTTACTAAAGCTGTATGCGTAACTTCTTTCAACCAATCAAGTTTTATCACCTTATGCTCAATTTTATAATAATCACAAATATTTTTTGAAGTAGAAATTTCTTGCTCTACAGCTTTTTGCCCATAATCAAAAGTCAAAGCCAAAGAAATCCCGTATTTTTCAATTCCAATCCCTAGACTTACCAATGAATCAAGTCCGCCAGAAAGCAAAATTATACCTTTAGTCATTTCCTTCGTCCTCATATTCTGAAATCATTGAAACAGCTTCCATTTTCAAGTCATCAGAAAAGTTTTGACCATTTGCGACTTCATCTAAAATTTCACGTCCAACAAGATTATAAAGCGCAATAAGAGCATTTTTCTTAACCTCTTCATCCTCATCTTCGAGCAAGCAAGTTTTTATAGTATCAACAGCTTGTGGATTTTCGCTATCCATGATAGCTTCTATAGCATTTATTCTAATTTGCGGAGATTCATCTACAAGTGAATTTTTCAAAGCATTAAAAACTCGTTCGTTACCATCCAGCCTAAGCTTGCCAAGCGCCTCAATTACTCGTTCCTTTAAAAACGTAAATTTATTCCAAATTCCTTTTTGAGCTTCCAAAATACCTACAAGAGGATCTACAGCACGCAAATCTCCTAGCATACCGAGGGCAGAAGCAGCAGTTTCTCTTAAATAAACAGATTTTTCCTCTTCATCCCTAACAACTTCAATCAATGGTGCAACAGCATACCTGTCCCCAATTCTACCTAAAGCATCAGCACATGCCAGTCTGACTTTATAATTTTCATCTTTATTATTTAAACAGTACAATAAAGGAGTAACAGCAGACGTATCTTTTAAATTCGCAACTGCTTTTGCACACATTGCTCTAACATTAATGAACAAATCTTTATTTTCTGAATCAATATTCTTCATTAAGAGTAAATCTAAAAGCGGACTAAGCGATGATTTATCCCGCAATCTGTCCTCACATTGGATTAAAGCCATAAGAACATCCGGATTTTTAGATAAAGTTAACATATAATTATATATTTTTATAAGATTTTCTTTCTCATAAACCTCATCCAACGCTTGAATATTAGCAATAACAGTGTTTGTGTCTGAGACAGCAGGCACTCCACATTCTTTTGCTATTAATTCTAAATTAAGTTCTTTTCCCACTCTTTAAACCCTACTTACAAGCGAAAATATACTATAAAAACTCTTTTTTTTCAAGTAAATGCAATAAAATAAGGAGTAATATAAAATTACTCCTTATTTATAATATTTTGGTTAATTCTATTTTATCTATGCTTTCTGAGTTTCAGCCTTTTGTTCTGCTTTAGCCTTTTTGCTAGATAGATATTTTTCGCATAACCAGTTTGCAGGTTTTGTAACTACAACCGGAACGAAGAATCTGTAAACAAATCCGAACACAAGCATTGTTCTTAATGCACCCATACCTTTAATTTTACCCAAGAGTTCTTTAGAAAGTTCTGGAATTGATTTAGACTCAACAAGTTTGTCGATATATTTGTTCAAACCAAGTTTTTCTACTGATTTAACTGCATCATCTGCGTCTTCAATAGCCCCTTTAACGGCATGCTCTAGATATTCTGTATAGCCCTTATAGCCTTTTTCTCCAGCTTTAGGCATATTCATTGATTTTTTAACTTCTTCTGCAATTTTATTAACATCAGCTTTAGGATCTTGTTTCAATTTTCTATTAATTTCTTCAATACCTTCATTGATTTTTTTGAAATTTGTATGGAATTTTTCGTCATCAATTTGGTAACCAACAAATTTTGCAGTAACATTTTCCCACCATTTTTTCAAATACTTATCAAGAGAATAGGCTCCTGCTGTTGATATTATAAAAGTCAAACCTTGGTTAACTGCTAGAGTTTTCTTTCTATCTTTGTCTAATTTATCGTTAGTCAAAGTTTTTTCCATATACAAACCGCTTGTAATCAATGAACCTGTTGTCAAACAGTGTTGGAACAAATTGTTACTATCTTTTAGTTTGTCAGCGATATAGTTCATTGGTTTGCTATCTACAACTTTTGACGTAAAGTATTTTGCGACAGAATCTGTACATCTGTCATAAAAATCTGATAGCGGTTTAAATATGCTGGATTTTTCTTTTGATGTATTTACTACAGCTTGAGCTGCATCTGTTGCCACATTTCCTGTAAATGATTGTTGTTTTGCATTATTATCGGCTTTTGCACTACCTTGTTTAATTTGTTGGAAAACAGGTTTGTTTACAAAGTCCATTGTTTTCTGAGTTTGCATATTATTATCAATTGCCTTTTGAGGTTCAGCTTGAGCCGGTTTCTTTTTCTTTTCAACTCCGAATACATACTTCAAGATAGGTGGAATTAATGCAATTGTAAGAATTGATCTTGGAACTGCAATAACCCAATCCGGAATATTTTTAGAAAGAGTTTCAAGAGCTGCTCTATGACGTTTTACAGCCTTGTAAGATTCTTTTGCGGCTTTATTTATAATCTTTCCGGCAGCATCTCTTTCTTTAGCTGCTTTTTCAAGACTCTTTTCTTTTTCCATCAATTCAACCAGTTTTTTACTGAAGATTTTTGGTTTACCTTGAGAATCTTTTATAATGTTTCCATCTTTATCTTTTAAGTAACCATCAGAACCGAATATCTTTTTAACTGCACCATCTAGCGGGCTGGTAACAATAACAGAAGCAACAAATCCTAAAATAGCAGATGCCATTGAGTGACCTGATGCATAAATTTTATCTTCTTTATCTTTTTTACCAGGAAGTGCCATAATCGTTGCCGGTCTTAATACACCCGCCAAGCCTAAAGCAACTAATGCGCTGGTTGCAACGTTGTGGTCATTTGAATAAGTAAGAAATTTATTAAACCAGTTACTTGTAAGGACACCACCCTTTTTCATAGCATTAACGGCAGCTTCACTCTTTCCCGTAAAACTGCCGTTAAAACCTGCACTATATCCTCTATTACTGTCATTATAAGCCCCTACATTCTTCTCCCTAAAATTTTGAGGTTCCGAATGGAGCCTTGACGAACCCTGATTAAGGGTAATATCACGCTGTAATCTACTAATCTTCATTTTTTCACCAAATAATTAAATGTATCTACATTAATTTTAAAACAAAGGAAAATATTTTTTGCTACATAATTAAAAAATGTTTACAATTGTTTTAAAAAATTTTTCTGCACTCTAGTCAAAAGAAAACCTTTCCACATAAGTGTTATCTTTTCTAAATACAACTCTTGTACTGTCGCCGTTTGCCCTGTTTGTTATATGCTTAATATCTTTTAACACAGGTTTGTTACTAGATGTGTCTAAGTTCCAAATTGTACTTGTTTTTGTATTGCCATCATTATCCAATTCTTTTATTTTTATCAATTTTGCAACATCATTATTTACCTTAAAGACTTTGTATTCCTTTTTATTCGCCTTCAAATAATTTATATATTCACTTGGCGATGTTTTGAATGTTATTCCGGCATCTGAAAAGTTTTCTTGTGGAAAATCTTTTACAGAAAACTCTCCGACATTAATACGTTTTTCAGGATAATTTGTTACACGTGTTTGATTATCACAAAAAGCAATATACTCTCCCTTTGCAATATCCAACGCAACATTCCGCGCTGAGCTGCTTCCTTCATTTTTCTTGTGAATAACTATTACTTTTTCATTCTTATTAGCATATCTATCGCAAATTTCTCCACTGCCATCTTCGCTTCCATCATCCACTAATATTAATTCGAATTCTTCAAAATCCTGCTCCAAAATACTATCTATTGCATCTGATAAATATTTTTCTGAATTGTAGACCGGCATAATAACACTTATCTTCATTTACTTTTCCCACTACTTACACTTCTGAATTCAATTTTCTGGTTATCTCATTCATCTTCGAACTTTATAATATACGGTGAATGATTAATCCGCTTGTCTTCTGGTGGAAGTTCCATATAGTTACCATATGCATTCTCAAGATGTTCTTTGTTATTTTTCAATACGCAAATGGAAATATCTTCAAACGGTACCTCTTCCACTGGGAACATATTTTTCACCGGGAATTTATATTGCATTGACTCAGCATCTCCAA
>OGOP01002704.1_pt1 | contig 10639 bp, 9 predicted proteins | sample 1552591 | NCBI WGS metagenome assembly OGOP01 (sample SAMEA2580120, study PRJEB22360) | human gut metagenome | biome: human gut; feature: human-associated habitat; material: faeces | place: Denmark | collected 2008/2010 | reverse complement strand
TCTCTTCATGACCGCATGCCACACAATATTTAACGACGGTTTCCGGTGCTAATACAGTTGCTGGATAATGTGTAGCTGTATTATACTGATGTCCTCTTGCCAGCAGCTCTTTGGTAACTTCTTTCCCACAATTAGAGCAGCGGTCAACTTCTTTGCCTTTCTCAGTGCAGGAAGGCTCAGTCCGGTTTGCAACGTAGTAGCTATGACCTTTTGCAGGGATAACTTCTGCCTGTTCTTCTACAACTCCACAATTGCGACACTTGTAATATCCAGTTCTTCCTTCTTTTTCGCATGTTGCATCTACACCGCTGACCCAATCATAATCATGATACTCTTTTTCAATAGAACGGTGTTTTGTATCTCCACATTTACTACAAATGGAAGTCTCCTCACCTTCCAAAGTACAGGTAGCTTTTCTTGTAACTTCCCAATCAGAGTAATTGTGCTCTGTTTTTGGAACGTTTACAGTGAAGGTTGTTCCACAGGTTGCACAGCTATAATCGCGAGTTCCAGCATTATCGCAAGTGCCTGCGTTATCTTTAATCAAAGTGCAATAATGGATATTTGCATCAGTTAGAAATTCGTTCTTTTGAGATATTTCAATTGCTTTCCACTGATCAGCTGTTCCTAAATAATGAACAGTGGCCAGGCTGGAACAGCCATCGAATGCCGCATCACTAATTCTTTTTATAGATGCTGGCAATGTAATTGTTTTCAAATTTTTGCAGTATCTAAACGCTTCACCTGAAATATTTTCTGCGCCTTCTGGAATTACAATTTCACTAAGTGATTCTGAATTATAGCAAAAATCATATGGCACATTATTTACTGTATTATTTAAAACGATGGTTTCCAAATTTTTACAATACCTGAACAGAACCTCACTATCATCATAACTGCTTATGGCTTGTACAGTTTCTGGAACAACAATCTTTTTCAGATTCTGGTTGTAATAGAATGCATTTCGGGAAATTTGGGTTACTCCAGTAAGAACCACATATTCAGTTCCCTGTAAGTTTGCAGGATAATAAACCAATCTTGTTCCATCTTTGCTGTATATTACGCCATCTTTGCTTGTGTAATTTGGATTTTCGTTGGAAATGATCACGCTTTCCAGTTTCGGACAATTCTGGAAAGTAAAATCATTTTCCAAACCCTTTCCAATCGTAATTGTTTTCAAATTGTCACAGTTCCAAAATGCATTAACAGTCTTTACGGAATCTCCAATTTTAACACTCTCCAGATTTTTACAATAGCCAAAACTGTTTACATAATAAATTCCGTCTTCAATAATAATTGATGTAACGTCATCATTATCACTATCAAATTCCGATACAGTTCCAGTTCCGCTTACCGTAACTTTTCCACTAAGCGTCATAATATATGTGGAATCCGTTCCGCAACTTCCAGTTCGACGGCACACAGTACAGTTGTCATCATCCTGATCATTCTCGCCATTCATATGATAGAAAGAATAGCCTTCACGTTTATATAACCCGCCCTTAAATGCAAAACGACATGGCATTGTTACCTTACACTCTGGCATGTCATACCAATAACCTATAGATGTAACACTGTCTGGATACAGTAAATTTGCTTCAGAACTTACATCACGAAAAGCACCATCCACAATCGTTGTAATCCCATCCGGTATAGTAACATCAACTAAACTCGTACAGTTCCTAAACATACCATCAGGAATTACTTTTGCATTCTTACTTAATACAACCTTTTTTAAAGAAGTACAGTTGTAAAATGTATATCCATCATTCCAGTTGTCCATTTCATATGTCTTAACACTGTCTGGGATCACCACTTCTTCCAATGATGTACAGCCAGAAAATGCACTCTGTCCAATTGTTTCAACACCATCTGAAATAATTACCTCTTTCAATGATGTACAATTATAAAACGCACTCTCTCCAATTGTTTCGACACCCTCTGAAATAATTACCTCTTTCAATGATGTACAATTATTAAATGCATTATAATGAATAGCTAATACGCCGGATCCTATAATTATTTTTTGCAAATTAGCATAATCGGATCCGAAATATATATCTTTTAATTGAGCTCCATTTGTTCTGTCTTTTATTATGATATTTTGCACATTTGAATATATAGATCCTAAATAATAACCATATAACGATCCACTTACTCTACTTCCAATTACTAAAGAAGTAATAGAATAAGCTCCCGGATCTATCCTGCTACCATCAGACAGGTAAGTCAAATAAGATTCTGGCAGTTCTCCTTCTCCCTCCAGATAGAGAACTCCATTTACATCCACTCTCCAGGTCAAGCCTTCAGCATCCTCTATAGTACCCTCAATCACCGTTGCCGCCGACTCATCAATATCCAGCCCAGCCGCGCTCTCATCCAGGCTTGCCACAAACTCATCAGTTTCGCCGTCAGCCTCGGTCTCCTCTGCTTCACCCTCGGCATCCCCTGTCATTCCATCTACGTCATCCAGTGAATCATCTAACAGAAATCCGTCGGCATCTTCGAATCCTTTTACATCTCCACTTTCTTCAACCTGTTCTGGTTCTGCCTCCATCACTACCGCGTCTTCCATTTCTGACTGGAATGAAAATTCCTCTGCAGAAACGATCAGTGGCTGTGCGCACATCGCTGCTGTCAGTACCAGTGCCAACCCCTTTTTAGCCAATTCGCTCCTTTTCATTAAGTTTCCTCCTCCATTTTTTAGATTCTTTTTAAATCACTCCTACTTGTAAGTGTACACGATTTGTCATTTTTTTATCAACTCAATGTCGAAATTAGCACTTTTAATGTAGGAATTAACCATAAGTTCTCCCCAAGCTTTTACAGTCGGATGATTTATCATAACTCTACCTTCATACAAAAACAATTACCTGGCAGCATATCTTAGAGTGTATTTGAAGAAGTTTTTCTGCAAAAAAAGCTGGAACACTCACCTTTTAAATGAATGCTCCAGCTTCTTTTTCAATATATGACTTTACTTATTTGTATTTTATGTATTCCTTTTCACGTTTCGCTTTGCTTTTATGAATAGGATTTTCCGGCAAAATGTATATTAAGCTTATACTCGACGCCTTCTTTGTCTTTTACCCTAAGACTAACCCATTCACCAGTACTTCTGTGGCGAATAGATCCGCCATTTTTCATCTTGCGGTCTCTGCTTTCAGCATAACTGGTTGCATCGTAGCTATACCCTGCAAATACCAGTTTCCAGCCTTTTGCCAATTTCCAGGAAACCTTGTGTTTACTTTTCTTGTCATAGATCCAAACTGAACCTTTGTTATTTACAGAAAAAACATTTTTCCCATCTACCTTCAGATACTGGACAGGTCTGGCTTCTTTTATAACAATCGTTGTTTTTAAGGTATATATTTTCTTATTCTTTTTAACTTTTATTGTTACTTTTGATGAGCCTAACTTGGTATTTTCAAAAGTAAAATAATCCCTTCCTACACTTTCAATTCTCGCCACGTTACGGTTAGAAGATTTTACAGAAGTTATTTTACCGTTTTCTAAATTTTCAAGATATACCTGCTTATCATTTACATAGGTAGATCTGTAACGGACAATTCTTTTCTCAACCTTCGGTGCAGAATCTGTCGCAGCTTTCGCTTCAAATGGGATAAAACACATGGAAAAAATAAAGCAGGCAACCCATAGAAGCAATCCTTTTTTCATAAGTTTCTTTTTCATAAAGTCCTTCTCCTTTTTACTATTTTTTCTAAATAAATAGATATTTCATTATAAAATAAAGCAGAAATAAAAACAATTATCTGGCAGCATAGTTTTCAAATCAGACGCTACCCACAGCCTGATTTGCGACCAAAATTATTCAAAAGTCGCTTTCGCCGTATCAACAGAGTGCTCCGTCTTATTATCAATGTCTGTGTCATTTCCAGAGAAAATACTTCCAGCGAAATCCAGGACTTCGTTTCCAGGTAAGTTGTCAATGCACACTGCAGTTCCATTTTCGGTAAAGGTATTGTTCAAATAGCTGGGTGATGTACCATAGGCCATATTGCTGTTGAATTTCAGCGCAATATTATTATTGGTAAAAGTACAGTCCGTTGCATTTACCCAGGCTCCATTATTGGCAATTGCAGCTGTATCCCAGCCATCAAAACTACACTGTGAAAGCAAAACCAAGCAATATGCGTTCAGCCCGATTCCAGAATTCCCCTTAAACTGTATTCCCGAAAACTCCGCATAATTTCCATTCAAACCGCGCATGCTGACAGTTCCTGTAAAAGTGGTCGCATCATCCCCATCTGCGCTGCCATAAATCCCCCACACATGATTTCCAAAAACAACATCACCATCATAAGTTACTGCCGGAAGGTGGAGATATACCGGTGTCTCCGATGGCACCTCTTCTTCAATAGAAGCCAACAGCGCATTCAGTTCCTCCGTAGTTTCCATAGGCGTATCCTCTGAAAAATAGGTAACTGCCGCCTGCTTTTCAATGGTAAGCCGTGTACTAAGAGAAATGGTGTCTCCGTTTTTCATAGTCAGGTTCCACAAGATATCGTTGGTGCCACTATCTGAAGAATAGATAATATCCGAAACGTATGCCGCATTTGGAAAACTTTCGTTATGGATCGGTTCTATATATTCTGCTTTCTGGGAATTTTCTCCAGGTTTTGTGTCCACCTTACAGGATTCCACTTTTTCCGAAAATTCTTCCCACGCCAATTCTCCAGTCTCCTGATCCAGAACATATAACTGACAGGGAAGAGCACTCTGCATTCCCTGCGCCAGTGTATCAGTACGTTCGCCCTGGGCATGCCCTGTTACACCATCACTCTCGGAAAAACTCAACAGCACTTTATAGGATTTTCCTTTATCCGTATAGACCACCTGTGCCCCGCCTTCATAGGACTTCGGACGGTGATGCAGGGAAAAAGCTGCCCCGACAGCTGCCACAATCACCAAAACTGCTGCTACGCTCAAAGCCGCTTTTTTCCACCGCTTCGGTGCTTTTACTTCCTGTTTTTCTGTCTGGACAGCTGTACAATGAGGACAAAAAGAGGCATTGTCCGGAAGAGGCTGTCCGCATTTCACACATTTTTTACTCATATTTTTCTCCTTGTATTATAAGTTTACAGGCTCCTTTTCCCCAAGCCATATGTTTTATAAAACCTCCATCAAGTGAAGGATATTCTTGTACCTTTTCTCCGGATTTACCATGGTGCAGCGTTGGACAATCCTGCCCATTCTGCCACTGGCAAGCTTCCTGGAAGGATGTTCTCCGGTCAGCATAATGTTCAGCAAAACTCCAAGCGCATAAATATCAGCCCGTCCGTCTGACTGGGAAAGTCCATACTGTTCCGGCGCTGCAAAGCCTGTTGTCCCTAGAATCTGCGTATCTTCCCGGTTTTCATTTTTGTAGATTCTGGCAGCATCAAAATCGATCAGAACTGCTTCTTTTCCGCGTATAATCACGTTATCTGGCTTCACATCCCTATGTACCACTCCCATGGAATGAAGCACCCACAATGCGCTGCACAGCTGGCGGGTGATCTGCTTTGCCTGTGCTGCAGTCAAAAGGCCGCCCTGCAAAATCTCACCAAGGGTGTCACCCTGCACATATTCTTCCAACAGAACTGTTTTTCCCTCTTTTTCCCCGACCTCCATGATCTGAGGGAGATTAGGACAGGAAATGGAGAGAAGTTTCTGGTATACTTCACTGCTGCCAGAAAAATGTCTGAAAATATAGCGGTTTTCGCTTGCCAGGTGGCGTACTAGGATTACTTCTCCGCGCTCGCTTTTTTTGATCAGCCGGATCTGGTCATATTCGTCATGAACTGCGCTTAAAAGACTGTCATAAATGTCCATATTTCTCCTTATCACCAACTATTATTCCCCAAACGTACATGTACGTAACATGTTGCGCTATGAAAGTCAGCTGTTCCTCACCTATGGTGCTCCCACAGCTGCTGGGGAGCAGCAACCACTATGCTGACTGCATATTGTTTTTCAGAATTGTTTATAGTATAGTTTTATTTGAGTATATTGTTAGAAATATTTTAACTTATTGATAAATTATTGTAAAGGCGCGGAATATGAAAAAGAAAAATACAGATGGTTTGCAGCAGGAGCTTATGGACTCCCCGGATCTGAATCAGTTCCTTTCTCAGAATCAGGAACAGTTTGAAAATAAAAGTGTGGCAGAATTATTAAACCGTCTGTTCGAAAAAAAGCATATCTCAAAGGCAGCGCTTGCCAAACAGGCCGGTATGAGTGAAATTTATCTGCACCAGATTTTTGCAGGTCGCCGAAATCCTTCACGGAACCGTCTGCTGTGCCTGTGTTACGGGCTTGAAGCGACAGTTGAAGAAACACAAGAGTTGCTGAAGCTTTGTGGAATGGCGCAACTTTATCCGAAATTAAAGAGAGACGCCATTATCTATTATGGGTTGTTGCATGGACTTAAATTGTTTGAAATTAATGATAAACTTTTTGAGGAGAATGAGGAGACGTTGTTTTAATTCTCTTCCCCCCTCCGACGCCTAATAATACAAAACTTAGATTCTATATATTGCGAAGCACGTTGCTGTGCAGCACAAAAGTTGTAATTTGATTTACAATTTCTTCTTGCCACCGCTTTTATAATGTGCTATTATACCACCAGAACCAAAGGGGAATGAATGTCTCCCTGGGATCATCCCGAACCGCTTATCAAGCTGATGACTTCTGTGATAACAATTATCGCAGAAAGCATCAGCTTTTCTGCGTAAAAAGGAGGAATTTATAACAATGTTAACATCTTTAGCCTTTATTTTTCTTGTAGGCCTTTCCCTGGCAGCAATCTGCCAGGCACTGAAGCTGCCCCGTATTATCGGAATGCTGCTCACCGGTATTCTCCTGGGACCTTATGTACTGGATGTGCTGGAACCATCCATTCTTACCATTTCCTCGGAGCTGCGGCAGATCGCTCTGATCATTATTTTATTAAAAGCCGGACTTTCCCTGAATTTGGCTGACCTGAAAAAAGTGGGACGGCCTGCGATCATGATGTCCTGCATCCCGGCTACCTTTGAAATTCTGGCATACTTTTTGCTGGCTCCTTACTTTCTGGGGATCACCAGACTGGAAGCTGCTGTTATGGGTGCCGTAATGGGCGCCGTTTCCCCGGCTGTGGTTGTCCCAAGAATGGTACAGTTGATGGAGGAAAATTACGGCACAGTCAAAAGCATTCCCCAGATGATCCTGGCTGGTGCTTCCTGTGATGATATTTATGTGATCGTACTGTTTTCCACATTTTCTACTATGGCACAGGGCGGCAGTGCACATGTGAAGGATTTTATCAACATTCCGGTTTCCATTGTCCTGGGTATTGTACTTGGAAGTGTGACTGGTTATCTTCTTTCCCTATTTTTCGAGACGGCTTACGCACACAGCCATATGGTGCGGAACAGTATGAAGGTGATCGTGGTAATGGGCGTATCTTTCCTACTGATGTCTATTGAGACATGGCTGAAACCGGTGGTTTCTATTTCCGGGCTTCTGGCTGTGGTAAGCATGGCTTGCGTTTTAAAGTTGAAGTGTACCCCTTCCGTCTCCGCCCGTCTTTCCCAGAAATTCGGAAAGCTGTGGCTGGCTGCTGAAGTCCTGCTTTTTGTACTTGTGGGTGCATCCGTAGATATCCGCTATACCTTGAAAGCAGGTCCTGCAGCCCTGGCTATGATCTTCGCCGCCCTGCTGTTCCGAACTCTTGGCGTCACCCTCTGCGTAGCCGGAACCAACCTGACCGCAAAAGAAAAGCTGTTCTGCTCCGTTGCCTACCTGCCCAAAGCAACCGTCCAGGCCGCCATCGGCTCCGTCCCAATGGCCATGGGCCTCTCCTGCGGACAGATCGTGCTCTCCGTAGCAGTTCTGGGCATTCTGATCACCGCGCCGCTGGGAGCGATTGGGATGGATTGCAGTTATAAGAGGCTGCTGAAACGAGAATCGTGTAGCTAAAATAGCAAAAGGCACCCTTACACAAATTCGTTTGAGGATGCCTTTTTCACTATTCTATTTCAGTTACATATATTTGTTTGAGTTCTCTATCTCTGAATCGTTACGACAATTTTACTTAGAGAATACTGCATCATTTCTGGAAAGAAGATATACACAATATTGATTCATGCTGATTCCTTCTCTCTTAGAATGTTCTGCCAATGATCTATGCAGGCTTCGAGGTATTCTCAACTTAAATTGTCCCGAATAATCTTCCAAGCTGTCTGGCTCATGAATTTCTATCCCATCTTCTAATGCAGCCTCAAGCCAGGCTTTTTTCGCATCCACCGCATTTGCCACTGCACGTTCTAAAGTTTCTCCGCAAGTAATGCAGCCAGGTAAATCTGGATAAGAAACTACAAATCCGCCTTCGTCTTTATCTTCCACAATTTCCATACGATAGGACATTACCATATAATCATTCAACGTCTTCATCATTTTTCACCTCGCCTTCCACAATCTGTCTTACTATCTCTACATACACTTTCTTGATTGGTTCATGCTTCGGTATTGTAATTGGCGTGCACCCTTGTTTTCTAAACGTATAATGACTGCTTCCACTTCTCGGTGCATTCATTTCATATCCATAACTTTCCAATACCTTCCGCAATTCGTCAAATCGGAGGTCTTTCGATAAATTGCATATACGTGTTATCAGTTTATCCCATTTTGACATTTATTATATCTCCTATTCACATTATATGTGGTGTTACATATGGTGTCAATCATTTTTTTGTTTGTCAATCTCATCATACTGTTTACATAGATTCAAAATGTTTCTAATTTTTTCCATATTATTACCCCAATATTCATCAGCTGCATCAAATGGCATCCCATCAAGCAGCTCCAATCTAAATTTTGCTAAATTATATCCCTCTCTCATACCATCAAAATATATTTCTTTAATAAAATTTCCAAGCTTGTCATCTCCGTAACAATACATCGTTTTAGAAAATTTCTTACTATCGATCAATTTTCCAAGGTCTTCTTTTGACATTTTTTGCCTCCTTGTTGTATATTTTTTATACATTTAGTTTATCAATATAGCAGTAATATTGTCAAGTCATTTATAAGAATATACAAATATCATAATTTTGACTTTAACATAGATGACCGAATTCGCAAAAGTAATGGATATTTTTCAAATCCTACTATATAATGGGCTCAGAATAAAAAATCTACTGTTGTATATTTTAACGGAGGAATTTTCTTATGATAAATTTTGATTTTTTCACTCCTACTAAGATTCTGTTTGGAGCTGGGCGTGAGAGTGAGGTTGGGAAACAGGTTGCAGCGTTTGGCGGACATAAGGTTATGATCATTTATGGAAAAAAGGGCGGACATATTGAAACTTCCGGGCTTTTGGACAGAGTTCATAAGAGTTTAAGTGATGCCGGGCTTTCCTACGTGGATTTGAACGGCGTTGTACCTAATCCACGTCTTTCCCTGGTAAAAGAGGGGATCCGCATTGGACGTGCAGAAGGTGTTGACTTCCTTCTTCCCATTGGCGGAGGCAGCGTAATTGATACAGCTAAGGGAATCGGTTACGGAATTGCCAATGATTTTGAAATGGAAGACCTGCTTTATGGACGTGTAAAAACAGATAAAAACCTGCCCATCGGCGTTATTCTTACAATCGCAGCCGCAGGCTCTGAAATGTCTTCTTCTATGGTTCTTACAATTGAAGATGGCATGATGAAGCGTTCTTATGGACATGACTGCGCACGCCCCAAATTTGCTATTATGAACCCGGAGCTGACCTACAGCCTTCCGGCTTATCAGACTGCCAGCGGCGCTGCTGATATCATGATGCATACTATGGAGCGCTATTTTACCCCAACTGACACAGACACCAGCCTTACTGACCGAATCGCAGAGGGACTGATGGTTTCTGTACGTGATGCAGCCCAGATTGCTGTAAAGGAGCCTGAAAACTATGAAGCCCGGGCTACTCTTATGTGGGCTGGAAGCCTTTCTCATAATGGTCTGACTGGTGCCGGACGTATATCTGATTTTGCCACACACAAGATTGAACATGAGCTTGGCGGTATGTTTGATGTGGCTCACGGCGCCGGACTGGCTGTGATTGTGCCGGCGTGGATGGCGTTTGTGGCTCGCCGCCAACCGGCTCTGATGCGCCGCTTTGCCGTCGACGTCATGGGCATCCACCCGCAAGGCCGCACCGACGCCGAGACAGCCCGCGCCGGCATTGAGGCCCTCAGGGACTTCTTCCAAAGCCTCGGCCTCACCACGTCGCTGAGGGAGCTGGTTCGCAAGGAGCCCGACATAGAGGCCCTGGTGCGCTCGCTGCACGCCAACATGGGCGACTCGGTGGGAAACTTCGTGAAGCTCTCTATGGCCGACGCTCAAGAAATCTACAAACTTAGTTTATAACAATAATACCCACACCGCACTATGTTACAGAAAAGCCTGGTGAAGCTGTTTGAAGAGAGCTTCAGAGAAAACTGGGATTTGCCGGCCCTTACCGATTATCCCACCGGCAAAACAATCACCTACGGTGAACTGGCCGAACGCATTGCCATGACGCATCAGTTCTTCCGCGAGCTGAAGGTGAAACCCGGCTCCAAGGTGGCCATCTGCGGCCGCGACAGCTCCGACTGGGTGGTAACATACATGG
>OGOP01002702.1_pt1 | contig 10643 bp, 15 predicted proteins | sample 1552591 | NCBI WGS metagenome assembly OGOP01 (sample SAMEA2580120, study PRJEB22360) | human gut metagenome | biome: human gut; feature: human-associated habitat; material: faeces | place: Denmark | collected 2008/2010 | reverse complement strand
GAAGCTGGGAATTCCTGAAACTGGTACTTAAAAATTGTAAATAATAACTAGAAAAAAAGCATGTATAATGTTATACTATGGGAAGCAAAAGGAGGAATGATAATATGTCAGAAAAAACTCAAGGAGAGGAATTAAAAGAAAGACTTTTTGATTGTAAAAAGAACGGATGGGAGAGCACATCTGAAGAAGAAGGAAGAAAAATCTTCCAATATTGTGATGGTTACATCAACTTTTTAAGTAAATCTAAAACAGAAAGAGAAATAGTAAAGAATGCAACGCAAATGGCTAGAGAAAGAGGTTTTAAAAGCATAGATGAATATGAGGGTTTAAAGCCAGGAGACAAGGTTTACTATGTAAATAGAGATAAAAACTTATTTCTAGTTGTAATTGGAACAGAGGACATAGAAAATGGAATAAACATAATTGGATCTCATGCTGATTCGCCAAGACTAGATTTAAAACCAAATCCAATTTACGAAGATAAAGGATTCGTATATTTTAAAACACATTACTATGGTGGAATAAAGAAATATCAATGGACAACAATACCATTATCAATTCACGGTGTAATTGCTAAGACAAATGGCGAAAAAATAGAAGTAAACATTGGAGAATCTGATGAAGACCCAATATTTACAATCACAGATTTATTGCCACACTTAGCTCAAGAGCAAATGCAAAAGAAATTAAAAGATGGGGTAGAAGGAGAAAACCTAAACCTATTAATAGGAAGCATTCCATACAATGATGAAAAAGTATCTGAAAAAGTAAAATTAAATATATTAAATATATTAAACAGAAAATATGGAATAGTAGAAAAAGACTTCTTAAGTGCAGAATTAGAGCTAGTTCCAGCATTCAAATGCAGAAGTTTAGGATTTGATGAAAGCTTAATTGCCGGATATGGTCAAGATGATAAAGTTTCTGTTTACACGTCTTTAACAGCTATATTAAATATAGAAAAACCAACAAAAACAGCAGCTTGCCTATTTGTTGACAAAGAAGAAATAGGAAGCATGGGAAATACAGGAATGGAATCAAATGTATTTAGCACATTCATGTCAGACGTACTAAATAAATTAGGAGTAAACAGACCAAACCTATTAGACAAAATGTTCTGCAACTCTAGAATGTTATCAGCAGACGTAGATGCAGGATTAGACCCAATATATGCATCAGTAGCAGACCTGCACAATGCTTCATTCTTAAACAAAGGTGTTGGAATAAGCAAATACACAGGAGTTGCCGGAAAAGCAAATGGCTCAGATGCAAACGCAGAATTTGTAGCATACGTACGTGGAATATTCGAATCAAACAACGTAGGTTACCAAATCGCAGAGCTTGGAAGAGTAGACCTAGGCGGTGGCGGAACAATAGCATACATCTTAGCAAACAAAGGTGTAGACGTATTAGACTGCGGAGTACCAGTACTTTCAATGCACGCACCATACGAAGTAACAAGCAAATACGATGTATACCAAGCATATAAGGGATATGAAGCATTCTTTAGAAGCTAAGCGCATTTTGAGGACGGAGAAAAAATGTACAAAACGAACTATTTGGAGAGATATTCCAAATAGTTCGTTTTCTTAAAATTGAAGATCTATTACGAAAAAGTTCCATAAACGGAAAAAATTCGTAATAGATGAATCTTTTAAAATCGTTTGACATATAATATAATTGATGTTATAATAACATTAGCTAGCAAATTCGTTTGAAGACACGAAATTGCACGAGATATATTTCGCAGATATATCTCTTTTTTTATTTTTAATAAAAAAGAAAAAGCAGGGTCGCAGTCCCTGCTACAAAGATTATTCTTTGTTTTTTTCTTGGGTTTCATCATTGTCATTACTTAGTAGTAATAATACGATTAATCGCCAAATTAATTCATATGAAGACACTATATTGCACCTCCTTTCTCAAAGATTTCCTTTGAAAAGGCTGTGTCTAATTATAATAGAAAAACTGCAAAAATACAATGAATTTTTAAAATTTAGTAAAACATTCCTTGTACTAAATTTTGTTCTTCTAATAATTTATCTATATTATTTGTAACCCATTTTTTATGCAGGCACCATTCAGGTGCAACAAACAAATCCTTTGGTGGATCAGCTGAAATTCTATGAACAATAACTTTAGGATTAATATGAGTAATAATGTAAACTAAATTTTCCATGTATTCATCATAAGCAATCGGAGTGTATTCTCCATTTTCATACATATTATTAAGTTTAGTATTTTTTACTACATAAGTAGAATGAATTTTTATTCCTGAAACATTATGCTTATTTATAAATTTTATAGTCTCTATTATGTCTTTAAAAACCCTAAAATCATATGTTTTACCATCAATAGTTTCTTGAACAGATACCATCGTGTTTTCAGTAGGCAAACCAACCATTATATGACATATAACTGGAATATTGTATTTATTTAAAATGCTTACGGCTTCGGTAAATTTAGACGAATCATAGCCTCTATTAATTAATGAACCAGTACTGTCATTAGAGGTTTGAAGACCAAGTTCCACAAATACTTTATATTTAGGTATATATGTACTTATTAATTTGGCAACATTTTCATCTATACAATCCGGTCTAGTTGCAATATCTAAGCCAACAATCCTGTCATCAATCAAAGCAGAATCGTACTTCTCTTTTAAATTCTGAATTGTGTCATAGGTATTAGTGAAATTTTGAAAATATGCAATGAATTTATTAGCACGCTTAGCTCGATAACTTTCAAAATATTGAGTAACCTGGCTAGAAATATCAGGTGCAGATTTAATAAGTTCACCACTGCCTTTACTACTACAAAAAATACAGCCACCGTGTGCCACACTTGCCATCTCTGTTAGGGCATGTAAAATTTCCATCAATACAAATTTTCAAAGTTCGCTCTCCAAAAACTTGCTTAAAATAAGTATTCAAATGATTATATCGTTCCATAAGCATCTCCAATAAAATAATTAACTAATTTATACCACAAAATGGTGAATTTTACAATAAATGAAATATTTAAGATGTTTAGAAAATATTATTGATTATTTTGTTGAAATTTGTAAATCGAAAGATAATAAAAATTACATATATAAATTGAAAATTGTATAGAACATGGTATAATATATAGAGAATTTGAAAGGAGTTTAAAACAATGCAAAAAGTAATATCGATTAATGAATTTGAAAAAACTGTAAATTCAATAGATGACATAGAAGAACCTATTATAATAAAGAGAGAAAATAAGGAAGATTTAGTAGTAATAAGTTTAGCAGAATATAAAAAAAGTTTATTTTTAACAGAATTATCAAGTAAATTAGCAGAAAGTGAAGAACAATATAAAAATGGGCAAGTACATAGTGCTGAATCTGTATTTAAGGAGTTACGAGATAAATATGGATATTAAAAAATACAACATAATATTTACAGATATGGCTAAACAGGATTTAAAAGAAATATACAATTATATATTTGAAAAATTAGCAGAGCCACAAATTGCAATTAAATTAATGAAAAAAATAGAGGCAAAAATAATTCAATTAAAAGATGAGCCGTATCGATGTATGGAGATACATATAAAATCTAAAAATAAGGTATATAGAAGATTAGTTGTAGAAAATTATGTTGTTTTATATAGAGTAATAGAAGAAAAAGGGCAAATTACTATATTTCATATTTTTAATAGTAGAAAAAACTATTTAGAATAATTAAAGTTCCAAATAGTTTTTAGTTCATAAGTTAGAATATTTTAATTTTTTATATTATGAATAGTCATATTTTTAGGTCCAAAATATACATCTCTATTTCCATCCAGAGTATTAAGTTTGATTATTGTGTAGTTTTCATAATGATATTCGATACTACCTCCATCATCATAAGATGGCGAATTAGGAAAATCTTCACTGGCTTTTTTTAGGATTTCTTCAATTGATATTTTGTTCTTTAATAATGCTTCTTTTAAAGAATAATTATTTCCGTCAATTTTAATGTTTACAATACCATCATAGGCATATATGTTATAATCATATTTATTAGTTTCCGATTTATCTAATATAGAATAGATTTTATCAGGAGTTTGTTCATTTTCAAAAAGTATTTTGAAATCTGGTTCTGAAATACTCTCATATTTTGTAGCTTTAATTTGCGCTGGATATGTTTCCATTACTGTTCCATCATAAAATATTCTTATTCTTTCACCTACTTCATATTTTACATTAGTATCAAGTTTTAATTTTCCAACCATTATTAAATCTGAAGATTGTCTAATTTTTTCGCCTTCATCAGGCTCAACAAAGAATAAATTTTCCTCTACTTGAGTAATCGTTCCACAAAATGAATATTCCGTATTATCAACTGTATCTTTAATAATATCATTGTTTTGATTTACTGGTGGTGCATACTTTTTACCCCAAGTACTAAATAAAACCTCATCACCGTTTCTCATTCTGTTACAATCAATTAAATACATAGCGACAATGCAAACTAACAGTACAATTACAAGAGCAATAATTATTTTAAAAATATTTTTTTTCATATATTTCACCTTTTAAACCTTTCTAATATTTAGACGAATCTAGAGTGTGTTTTGTTGGTATTATATATCATAAATCAAAAAGTTTAAAGATTGAAGTAATCGCTTTTTTATGATAAAATAGAAAAAGTGGAGGATAGAATATGTTACGAAAGTAATACCAGACCAAACAGTAAAAAGAGATACGAAAAAAGATGAGATTGTAACAAACTCGAGAGATGATTAAGAAATAGAAAAAAACACACTTGGAATTCACTTGAATTTCTAAGTGTGTTTTTTCTGGATGAGTCATTCCGGAAGCCTGCCATTGTACACAAATTCACAAGAAGCATTGTTGTAATAACCTTTGCTCGTAATTTGCGTCAATTTCCAATTATATTTTTTTATAATTGGAACAAAAGACAAGACTTTGTAATCCGTAATTGTGATAAGCGGTTTGCTTGTGCCAAGATATTCAAAAATGTATTCCAACATCTTGGTGGCAACATGCTGACCTCGGTATTCTTTAACAACAAAAAAAGTACAAATTTTCTTTTCTGTGTTAATTTTTTTCAGAGAAGCTATGCCAGCAATGTTATCATCAATTGTACAAACAACAATTTCGCCAGTACCATTAAAAACTCTTGGGAGATCTTTGGACCAATACCACTCAAAATACTTTGGATAATCTTGGCAAAGACAATCTGTTGCAGAATAAGCATCTTGTGCAAATTTACAAAAAAGTTGGTGATTGTCTATTAAAGAACTTAATGTGTAAATTTTCATATTGTTTACCTCGTACTGGTGGAGCGTAATATCTCCGGTTGATTTTCTAGTTATAGTTTCTGATATAAACCATCCTTTCATAACATATTGAATATTATAAACGCAACATAAAGTACATTATTGTATATTTGAATTATAATATAGATAGCTCAAAATGTAAAGAATTATAAGGCTCTAACAGTGCGAAAATATATATTGACAAATATATTTGCATTATATATAATTGCTAAAAAGAGACATAAAAGGAGTATTAAATGAAAAAAACTGTTCTAATAATTGTAAGTATATTAATTGTTATAATTATAAGTATTTTAGGCTATAAACTTTATATTAAACAGCTAATTGCCAAAGATGAAATAGGTTATGCAAAGTTCCTCGAAACAGCAAAATTTAATAAGAACTTTGAAAAATATGATAGACCTGACATAGAGTATAATACAGATGATGTTAATACTCTGATAGATAAGGTCTACAACAGTAATATTAATAAGTCTAATGCAGACTATCAGTACGTAACTATTCCAGATGTATCTTTGCAATTTAAGGACAAAATTTATGAAATGAAGTCGACTTATGATGTAGAACAATTAAAAGAAATAATAGAAAAAGAAGATAAAAAAACATATAGTTTTTATATGTATTATGACGAGAATACAGGTTTTATTTACAAAATAGAAATATTGAAAAATAGTTAAAATTATATTAGGAGTTCAATTATGAAAAGAAAATATTTAATAATATTATTGTCATTAATTTTTGTATTACTTATAATATTAGGGCATTATATTTTTGTTTCTATTACTTATGTGCCAAGAGCAGAGATACTCATGGAAAACAGTATAGAAGAAAACTTTATTAAAGAAAATAAAACGATATGAATATAAATGAAAAAAAGGAGTTTTTACAACTCCTTTCTTATTTATTCTAATATTTTTATTCTAACATCTGACAATGTTGATGTATTTGTTGAAGCAAAGAATATTGCTATCTTTTGTTTTTCTTTAAAATTTGATAAGTTATTCTTTGAATATATAACTTTAATCATTTTAGGAGAATTCGTACAAGATACCATTAAATAATCATCATGTATTTCCTCAATAGTTGCGTTTATAAGCATAAGATTATCCTGATTATTTATAGCATCTGTTTCGGCCTCATTGTTATTAATAATTTTTAAGTTTGTTACATTGTTTAAGTGTTCTACCCAAAATATGCCGTGAGGTATGCTGTAAGTTGGCTCGTCTCCGTAGCATGTAACTTCGATTCTGTTTCCAACTTCTAATTTTTTTAAAGCTGTTTTGTTTAAATCTGAAGTCCTAAATGAATAATAGTTCAAATAGAATGAATCAAGAGATATTCTATCATCTTCAATTTCACTAATTTTGTTTCTTTCAAAACAGTAATCTTTTAAATTTCCACAATATACTATATTACCTACAGATAAGTCTGAAAATTCGAGTTTTTGACCATTTTCATTATAAAAGTTGAATGAAGAATATTCAACAGTTTGTGTATCGGGAATCAAGTAAGCACCTGTTATGCTATCATTATCTATATCTGTAATTGTAAATTTAAATTTCCTATGTGATTTAAAATAATAAATTCCAGATATTATAACAATAAAAATAATTATTAATAAAATTAAAATTTTCAATAATTTTTTCATGATTTATTCTCCTTGCATAGTATCAACTTAGTTGTTAATCATTTTATGTCTCTATTATTAACTATTGCCTCTGCTTCATTTCTTAAGGCTGACATATCTACATCAATATTACCAGCCTCATTACATTTTTTATATAATAGCATTAACTCTGTAGAAGATATGTCAAGTTGACGAAGATTCTCTTTTGCAGCTTTTTTCTCGCTGAAGCATTGAGAAGTTATTACAGCTATTACGATAACCAAAACAACAATAATGGCTATCAATATCTTACTTAACTTATTCATAAATTTATCCTCCTTTCTTTAAGAAAAATTATACTGAAAGATAAAAATAATGTCAATAAAAGTAAATTTAAAATGAAAATTTACATTTTGCTTCCAATCAGGTTCAATATTTCGTAATATTGCATCTGAGAATTTTCTATAATGTCTGATTCAGTCATATATGAGTTTGAATATGGTACAATATCATATCCATTAAATTTTATAAAAGCTCCGCCTAAAGGTGCAATAAAAAAGGTATCTTTTTTTGGGAATGGATTTTTAATAACCTTATTCTCATCATTCCAACGTTCAGCATATTGCAAAAATTGAATTATATCTTCAGTTGATTGCATTACTTCGTCAAAATTTGTTGATTCTATATAATTTTTATAATTTAAGAGTCCATTATTATTTATATATTCTTCTGTTTTAAATTTAGCTTTATTTTGATTATCCCAATTTTCAAAAAGATATTTTTGTAAGTGTCCAGCATAATCATATTTATTAATTCCTCCTTTTTTTATAGCAGTAAATGTTATTTCTGGGCATTTTTTTACTTCGAAATAATATATCCCATTTTCATTATTAAGACCGTAACTTTTGACTACGTCTTTTGAAATAAGTTTAACTTTACAAAAATTTGATGTTTCAATGTTTTTTTTACATCTATGTAAAAAGAGTTTTTTTGATTTGATAATATTATCGAAATAAGAACAGTTAGCAAGAACAAACCTATAAGAAAAATAATAATCCCACTTCCAATAAACATTTTTCCTATGAAGTTTAATGCCTTTGCAAACTTTTTTACTTTTTTATGTTCATTTGAAATATTTGATAAATCTATTCCATATTGTTCTTTGTTTTCTTCTTCTTTTCTTTGATTCCACTTTTCTAGTTCTTCCCAATCTTCTTTTTTCCCCATTATAATAAACCTCTATTGAATATATTATGTACTAAAGTAAATATTTTTTTTTATTTTTCGACATTTTATCATATTTATAACTAGAATTCTAGATGCCTTTTTAGTATATTATAAGTTATTAATCTAACTAAGTTTTCTGCTTAATATTTATATATTTTTTTGATTGAAAAATGAAACTTTTTTGATATTTTTTCACACTACTAAGTGAAAGGAGGAAAAAGATGGGGATAAATATTACAAAAGACACATTTGAATTTCTTTATAATAATACATATAAAAACGTATTAAAGTACACAATTTGCCATTGTAGAAATTTGGATGATGTAAATGATATAGTTCAAGATATATATACAGAATTATATCAAAAAATAGTAAATAAAAAACATATCAATTTAGACAATGCAGAAAGCTATATTATAGGAATTGCAAAAAATAAAATAAAAAGGCATTATTCTTCGGCAAAAATAAATTATATCGAACCAGAAAATGAGAGTTTAAGTCAATATAGTAATAATGATATTGATATAGAAAAAGATTTAATTACGAAAGACAATGTTATGCAAGTATGGAATTATTTGAAGAATAAGAGTGAACTAACTGCAAAAATATTTTATTTATATTATGTTATAGATGTTCCTATAAAAGAAATAGCGGAAGAGTTAAAACTTACGGAACCAAATGTGAAAAATCATTTATATAGAACTCAAAAAGATTTAAAAGAAAGATTTAAGAAAGGAGAGAGGCATAATGTTAAATAATGAAGTGAAAGAAATACTACAAGAACAATTCAGTAAAAAAGAAAATTACAAAAAAATAATAAAAGACGTTAATAGAGAACAAAAGACATATAATAAGATATTAAAAATTGCTTTATTGCCTACATGTGCAGCTTTGCTTGCAACAATTATAATTCCCAATATGTGTAATAAATCAGTAGATTTTGCAAAAACAAATATTAGTAAAAATAATACAATAATAGAACAAGATAATCAAATTCAAGTATCAAAAGAAAAGATTTATAAAACAATAGAAGGAGGAGCGTCATGTTGGGCATATGATCCAACTGTAGTTAAAAATTTGCTAGAGGATAATTCAGAAAGCAAATATGTTGTAAAGGTAAAAGTATTATCTGTTGGGGAGGGAGAAATGCTACCAAAACAAGAAAACTTTTATGACCCTTATACTTGTTATACTCCAATAAAAATGCAAATAATTGATAATTTATTGGATACTAATAAAATTTCTGGAACGATTACAGCATATATGACAGGGGGAAAAATGAAAATTGCCAATATATTAAAAGGAACAAAACAAGAAATTGAATATATGGGAATAAGTGATGTTTCACAAGTTGATCCAGAGCAATATATAGAATACAAGTGGTCTGTTGCATATTATGAACCAAATATTGGAGATGAATATATAATAATAATTAATAAGACTAATGAAAATTTATACCAAGTTATGTGTGACGGATATGGAATGTTTAAAGTAGAAAAATTAGATAATGGTACAGAGGAGTATCGAAATGTTATATCTGGGAAATTGTTAGAAATGTAATAATAAAGGTTTAAAATATTATAATGTATTTGAGAAAAATATGTATTGACAAACATATTTGCGGTATATATAATTTCTAAAAAGAAAATAAAATTTTTTATATGTATTACAATGGAAACACCTAGAATTATTTACAAGATTAGAATATTGGATAGCACTCATAAAATAGCTAATTCAAACTAGATAAAGAATCATATATTAAGGAGTTTTTATGGCAAAAATTTTAGAAGAGAAAATATATGGCAGTGTAACTACGCCTAAAAAGAAAATAATTGGAGAATTTATAGAAAAATATGTCATAGTAGCGTTAATTCCATGGGTTATTTATCGTATCGGAATTTATATCATAACAGAAAATGCATCAAAAGCAATGATGGATGAACAATTTTCGATAAGTTCTATATTAAATTACTATGATATAGCAAACGAATTGTCATATAAAATTTTATTCTTTTCTATTATAATAGTGCTATTAGGTTTTTTAGTAGTAATTTTTAGTTCGGCACTTGTAATGAAAAAATACAAATTAAAAAGAGAAGACATAAACAGTGTAATGAAAGCAATTATTGTTATTCAAATTGCCTTTTTATGCATTACTACATTATATTACTCTGTAACATACTATGATGAAATGACTTTTAATTATGCATTAGAAAGTAAATTTGAATGGTTGGCTAACAAGGCAGAAAAGAAGGGCGCTACAGAAAATTATAATGTTGAAAAATATATTAATGACATAACAAACAGCTACCAAACTAATTTAATTATATTGTTAGCTGCAAACTTTTCTTGTACAATATTAGAAGTGATACTACAGAAAAAAATATTAGAGAGTAATTGTTATTGAAAATAAATATGAAATACAAAAAAGGAGTTTTATGTACTGAACCCAAAAAGTTGGACAGTATAAATTAGGCTACTAACTCGGAATGTT
>OGOP01002698.1_pt1 | contig 10651 bp, 6 predicted proteins | sample 1552591 | NCBI WGS metagenome assembly OGOP01 (sample SAMEA2580120, study PRJEB22360) | human gut metagenome | biome: human gut; feature: human-associated habitat; material: faeces | place: Denmark | collected 2008/2010 | reverse complement strand
GATACCAGAACGTTCCGGCGCAGATTACCGCTTCCAAAAAGATGAACATCCATGCACCTGCCGGCGCTTTTTGGGTCATCCAGGATACGAACTGGCTCCGGTAAAGTCCCCAGATATTTTCTGCCATGTGCGCAAGAACCGGGGCAAGGAGTGTTCCGCACCGCTCATAAATAAGGATCAGAAGCACACTTACCACGGCTGCATAGACAAACTGCGTCACATTGCCGTGATATGCACCGAACAGCAGACATGATGCTGCGATGCCCCAGCCGGTTCCCCAGAAATCTTTTGCCCTGCGGTAAATCATGCCGCGGAAAACAATTTCCTCTGCGGCCGCGCTCAGCACACCGACGGACAGGATCAGAAGCAGCGGGTTCTGTCCTTCATAAATCTTTGATGCCATGTCCTGATAGCCGGAAAAGATTCTGGTAAAGCCGGTCACGTTCATGACAGTGTTCAGGAGATGGCCGAAGGTCATAACCAGCAGAATACAGGCGGCTGCCTCTGCCGCACTCCACCGTTTTTCCGGTTTCGGGAACATGCCTTCATCTTTTTTGTACTGTTTCCAGAGAACCGGGATCGCCGCCAGACTGCCGATTGCTGATGCAAGAACGGATGTCGCGTGCATACGCTCTTCCAGATAACCGCCGGTCGTAAACGTCATCAGGATCAGCGCCAGAAGTACGGTTGCTCCGATCAGAAACAGTTCGTACGTCAGAAGCGGTTTTAAAAGACGCCATAGCTTCCGCTGGATAGGAATTACGATTTCCTCCGTTTTTGGCTCTGTTTTCGCTGTCCTTTTTTCTTTTATATTCTCTGCTTTTTTCTCTTTCGGCGCAAAGATTCCTGTTCCACTTTCTCCTCTTGTCAGCCACGGGATACGCTCCGGCTTCATTTTTTTGATGCGGTCGCGTCTTTTCTTCTCTTCTTTCGGATCCTCCGCCAGCAGTTTCAGTTCTTCCGGTGTATCACATACCTTTGCGGCACCTGCTGCCTCGAGTTCTTCTCTTCCGCCGTACCCATACGATACGCCGACACAGAGCAGTCCGTTTTCTCTTGCCCCGATTACGTCATAGCTTCTGTCACCAACCATCACCACGTCGGAACGGCTGTCTTCTGCTCCGAGTCGGCGCAGCGTCTCTGCGATGACTTCTCCTTTGTCGGTTCTGGTTTCGTTCATTTCTGAACCGGTTACTACGGTAAAATACTTTCTGATTTCGAAATGCTCCAGGATCTGCTCCACGTATTTTTCCGGTTTGGACGATGCTACCGCCAGAATTTTTCCCTGCTCTTTCAGATACGCCAGAACCTCCGGGATTCCCCCGTATACTTCATTTTCAAAAATGCCCTCTGCCTCGTACCGCTCCCGGTATTTTGTGATGGCCTGCTGTGCTTCTTCGCAGCCAAGGCCTGCAAAATTCATAAAAGATTCCAGAAGCGGCGGCCCCACGTAACAGTTCAGTTTTTCCAGATCCGGCTCTTCGATGCCAAAGGATGCCAGCGCATACTGTACGCATCTTGTAATTCCAGGACCGGAATCGGTCAGGGTTCCGTCCAGATCAAATAATATCATATCTGACATACTCTTATTTCCTCTTTTACTTTTTTATCGTATGACATGTCTTTTATTCTAGCATATCGAAATTAGAAATACAAACAAAACCGGATCAGGCTATTTTCTGCAGAGTGCACGCAGATAGCGGGTGGTCTGATTCTGAATTTCGGCAATGGCACGAATCAGGTTCCAGAGGCGCCTCAGGGACTGCCAGAGGCGGGTTCCTTTTGGTTTCTGGCTGGTTCTTTGGCTGACAAGTGTGGAAGTTTTTGGTTTCACGTTGACTTCCCACGGTTTCATGGTTCGAACAATGCCGTCTGCACCACGCACTTTTACAGTGATGCGGTTGTAGCCTTCGGAAAGGCTCTCGGCTTTCAGACAGATTTTGTTTTCTTTCCATTCATATTCGGCTTCGGAGCCATTTACCATGCAGGAAAGAATTTCAGCCGTGTCGGCGGCTCCCTCGAGCAGAATTTCCGGGGTATAACCGGGATCTATTTCGACGCTGTTGTCGGCCGGGCGGATAATCAGGGGGATCGGCGCTTCGAAATCTTCGTCTGCTATCTGTGATAATATGAAATCGGCGATGATCTGCGGCGGTATGTGAGATGGCTCCTCCCCGGCACTCTCAGATGGAGTTTCGGCAGGCGGAGGACTGCTTTCTTCTGTTTGTAGTGGAATATCATCTGGATCTTGGGTCACCTCCTCGGGCGTGGCTGCAGCAACGGGCAGCTGTTCGTCTGTTTTGAGTTCTTCTTTCTCAGGAGACGATTGCCCGGGCTCCGTTTGTTCCTGCTTTTCTGTGTTTGACTTTCCGGCATCTGGCATTACGGTAGGCTCCTCTTTTTCTGGTGCTTTTGTTTCCGAGGTTTGATTTTCTGACTCTTTTTCGGTTGACGGAGATTCCTGCTTCGTTTCTTCCATATCAGGCTTTTCCGGTTCCGGATCTTCTGGCATCAAATTTTCCGTTCCGGATTTTTCTGAACCTGTATCTTCATAATCTGGTTTTTCTGTGTCCATTTCTCCAAAATCCGTTCTCTCCGAATCTGACTCTTCTGTCTCTGATTCTTTTGTATCTGTTTCTTCACATCCTTCCTCTGATTCCGATTCCCCGGAACCCATATCTCCTGCCTCCGGCAATTCTTCTGGCTTCCCCGATTCTGAATCTTCCGAAATTTCTTCCTCCTCTTCTTCCCACCTTTCCGCTGGTTCTTTCTCCGGATCCGGAATTACCGTCGGGGGAAGCATTTTTTCTTCTCCTTCTGTCTCTTTCTTTCCGATCTCTGCCGGATCTGTTTTCTCTTCCGGCGGCTCTGGTTCCTGCTCTGGTTTCTCTTCTATAGGCGGTTCTTCTTCTGACTTTTCGTCCGGCAGCAGTTCCTCCAGTCCGGCTTTCCCGTCCGCATCTGTCACATCACTGTTCTCGATGATTTCAGCTTCTAATTCCACGCTTTCCACCGCACTTGCGGCCTCGCCTGTCGTCTGCTGTGTCTCCGCGTGGACTTCGATTCCCTGGACTGCCAGGAATCCTGTCATCATTGCGCATATGGTCTTTTTTCTCATCCTGCTTCCTCCCATCTTTTTCTGATCTGCTGATAAAAAATGTCCTCCTCCATTCCCAGAATTTCTGCTGCCTCGTTGAGGTACTGTTCTGCTTTTTCCTGCATGTCGAACTGCAGTGCCAGCTCTGCGGCCCGGAGCAGATTTTTCCGCCGGTTTCCATCCTGTCTGCTGCACAGAAGCCGTTCGTAATAGAGAAAGCTCTCCTGGCACCAGTCCTGTTCTCTTTCCCCATCCCCGGATTTTCCGCCAAGATAGCACGCATCCGCCAGTCTCTGCCAGATGACGTTCTCCCACTGCCCCTCCATATTCTCGCCTGCGGCCTTTTCCAGCACTTCGATTCCTTTCCGCATGGCGTCTGTGTCATTTTCACGCGCCAGTTCTTCGGAAAAACTGAAATACATTCCTGCAACAGCAAGATATCTGCGGCAGCGTTTTTCTTTTTCCGGCTCCTGCTGCGTGTCATCATAAAATTCAGCCAGCAATGGCTCCATCTGCATTTTTTCCCTTGCCGCATCATCCGCCAGACAGTATTCCACAAGTTCCTGCTCCACACGCCCCGCCTGACTGAGATGATCTGCCTTTAAGAACGCTTCCCGCGCTTTCTGGTAGTTCGGCAGACTGCCTTCTTCCACCGGATTTCCGCAGAACCAGAGATCTCCCTGCTCCTCCCATTCGTCTGCCGCCGGAAACTGCCCCCATGGCATCCTGCTGGCAACTGCAGCCGCTCCTCCTGTCAGAAAAGCAAAAACTGCAAAGATCCGCAGAGTCTTCCTGCCTTTTCGCTTTCTTTCCAGCCGCCGCAGTGCCTTTTTGACTTCTCCGGCAGACGCATACCGCTCCTCCGGCTTTTTCTGCATACACTTTTCCATCACCCGCCAGAGTCCTCTTTTCTGCCGCTTTTTCGCATGCTTCGCCATTGCCGCAAGCAGTGCGCCGAGTGCATAAAGATCGGAACGGGCGTCACACTTCCCGTCATACTGCTCCGGCGCTGCATAACCGCGGGTTCCATAACGGACTTCCACACCCGTTTCTTCTGTTCCGGCTGCACCGAAATCCACAAGGTATATTTCACCACGCTCTGTTATCATCACGTTGTCCGGCTTCAGATCCCGGTAGAAAACCGGCGGGTTCTGTGCATGGAGATAACAAAGAATCCCGCTCAGGGCAATTCCCGTTTTCAGAATTTCCCGGCTGGAAAACCGTTCTCCCTTACGCATACGCTGTCCGATAGATTTTCCGTTTACAGCTTCCATCACCAGAAAGCTTTTTGTCCTACTTTCCAGAAGTTCCACCGCACAGGGAATCCCGGGATATGAAAACTTCTGTAAAAGAAACGCTTCCCGGCGCAGTTTTTCCCTGTCACATATACTTACCTTGACTGCATACCGCTTTCCGGATCCAGTTTTCTCTGCAAGATAAACGACAGACGTTGCCCCTCTTCCGAGCACTGACAGCAGGCGATACTTCCCTCCCGGAAGTTCTACTTTTCCAATGATCCCGCCTCCTCTTTTTACGTCAAAGTGTTTGTCAGTCCGATATTCTGTTTTTGTACATGGATATAAATTGAGCCGAATGGCTCTTCGATAGAGTAATATAGAATCGTTTTTTCAGGACGAATGTCCAAGCGGATGAAAAATCGTGATGTAAGTATAACACAACAGCCGCCGTTTCTGCAAGAACTACAGAAGCCGACGGCTGCCAAAAAAATCGCCTGTTTTTTATCTATTTTTTCCCTCTTGACGAATCTTACATCCGTTCCGGTGCCGAGAATCCCAGCAGGTCGATGCAGGTCTCAAGTACCTCGCGGACAAGATCCAGCAGTGCCAGGTAAGATGCTTTTCTTGCCTCATCCTGCTCACTTAAGATCTTGGTCTCGTGGTAGAAGTGGTTGAACTCGTTTGCAAGCTCGTAGATATAAGCACAGATCTTATGCGGTGCTTTCTCCTCGAATGCGTTCTCCACAACGCCGTTGAAACGGGATACGGAAAGCATCAGAGCTTTCTCGCTGTCGCTCTTCGGTGCCAGAAGTGCGCCTTTCTTCAGTTCATTTCCCTCTTCTTTATATTTTCCGAGGATGGATTTTGTACGAACGATCGTGTATAGGATGTACGGACCGGTGTTTCCCTCGAAGGAAGTAAATCTCTCAACATCGAATACATAATCTTTCGATGCCTGGTTGGACAGGTCACCGTATTTAATAGCAGACAGTCCGACAATCTGTGCCGTTCCTCTTGCATCCGTATCTTTTACGCTGCGGTTCTCCACGATCTTCTGATACATCTTCTCATTGATTTCATTGATCAGCATTTCAAGACGCATCACGCCGCCGTCACGGGTCTTGAACGCATGTCCGTCCGCACCGTTTACCGTACCGAATCCAATATGCACAAGCTCGGTATCCTCATCCACCAGTTTGGTCTTGCGTGCGCAGCGGAAAACCTGCTCAAAATATAGATCCTGCCGCTTGTCCGTGAGATAGATCATCTGATCCGGATGATACTCACGCATTCTCTCCATAATGGTCGCCAGATCTGTCGTATTATATAAGGAAGCACCGTCTGATTTCAGAATCATACAGGGCGGAATTTCCTTAGTATCGGTATCTTCCTTAACGTCCACAACCAGAGCGCCATCGCTGATATATGCATAGCCCTCCTTCTTCATGTAATCCACCATGCCCGGGATCACATCATGCACATCACTTTCACCCTTCCAAAGGTCAAAGGTTACATTCAGGTTATCGTAATTACGCTTCATATCCGCAACGGAAATTTTGATAATCTGTTTCCACAAAGCACGATACCCCTTCACTCCGCTCTGGAGCTTAAAGGTTGCTTCCATTGCTTTTTCTTTATATGCCGGATCTTCCTTGGACTTCCTGCTTGCGGTAGGATAAATCTCCTCAAGCTCTGTAACCGTCACCGGTGCTTCCTCCGGATATTCGCCATCAAAGCTTTCATCAAAATATACAAGATCCGGGTAACGCTCCTTCATCTCGGTGATGACCAGTCCCATCTGCAGACCCCAGTCTCCCATGTGAATGTCACCGATCACCTTGTGTCCGATGTAACGGGCAATTCTCTTCACACTTTCACCAATAACTGCAGAACGGAGATGTCCGACATGAAGCGGCTTTGCCACGTTCGGTCCGCCGTAATCCACAATAATCGTCTTCTGTTTCTCAGGAACTTCCAGGCCAAACTTCTCTTCCTTCTCCATCTGTGTCAGATAGTCTGCCAGAAAGCTTCCCTTAATCTTTAAATTCAAAAAGCCGGGAGCAACTGCCTGTACCTCTGCAAAAACCCTGCTGTCCATACACTTGCCTGCAACATCGTTCGCAATCATGATCGGTGCTTTCTTAAACTGCTTTGCCAGTGCCATGGCTCCGTTACACTGCAGTTCACACAGATCCGGCCGGTTGGAAACATTTACCTTTCCATATTCTGCCGGATAACCGGCTTTTTCAAATGCCTGTTTCATTTCGTTTGAAATTAAGTCCAAAAATTTTTCCATTATGATATACCTTTCCCATTTTCTCTGAGATTATAACGATTCAAGTATAACGGTTCAAATACAACTATTCAAGTCTATTTTCCGCTTTCTCGTGTTCTTCCCTCTCTGCTTTAGAAAAAATGCAGCCACAGTAATCCTGCCGGTACAGATCATATTCCTTCGACAATTCCACCGATCTCTTATAGCCGTTTTTCTTCTTAAAATCGGATGGCAGAAAGGGAACCTCCAGTTCCTCCGAAAGCTGCTGCCCGATCTCATTAATTTTGGCTGCATTCTTAAGCGGACTGATGGTTAATGTCGTAGTAAAATAATCCGCCCCTGCTTTCTTCGCCTGCAGCGCTGTTTCACGAAGCCGCATCTCATAACAGCGGAAGCACCGTTCACCACCCTCCGGACACTTCTCATATCCCCTGCTCATCGCAAAGAACTGTTCCGGCACATAATCCCCTTCCACAATCTCAATCGGATAGGCATCCCCCATTGCATTGAAAATTCCTATGAGACGCTTCTGCTCGATGACACGCTTGCGGTACTCGGCATCCTCCGTGATATTCGGATTGTAATAAAAAACGGTAATAGAAAAAAAGGAACGCAGATACTCCAAAACATAGCTGCTGCAGGGCGCACAACAGCTATGCAGGAATAAATGCTTTCCTTTTGTTTCCGGTTGTTCTAATAAATGATCTAATTGTCTGGCATAATTTACGTTATTCATAAGATGATTTTACCATAAATCATCTGCCATTTGTAGTCTCTTTCTGTGGGTTCTGCGATCTGCGGTATTTATAAACTATTTAACCTTTTACAGCCCCCTGTGTCAGACCATCGACAATGTTATTGGAGAAACAGCAATATACAACGACCGTAGGAATAATCGCAAGTACAATGGCTGCAAACATCTGACAGTAATTGGTATTATATGGTCCGACAAACTTTGTCAGGGAAACCGGAAGGGTTTTCTTGGCTTCCTTTGAAATAAATACCATGGCAAGAAGCAGTTCATTCCAGTTAGCCACAAAGGACATCAGACCTGTCACCATGAATCCGGTCTTGGCAAGCGGCAGAGCCACATGCGTAAACATCCGGTACACAGAACACCCGTCAATGCAGGCCGCTTCAAACAATTCCCTCGGGATTCCCGCAAAGAATCCCACCAGTATGTAAATTGTAATCGGAAGCGAAAATGTAATGTAAGGAATTATAATTCCCAATAAAGTATTACTGAGTCCGATTTTGGAAAACTGGATAAACAGCGGAATCAATACGCAATGCACCGGGATCATCATACCAATCAGAAAATAAGTCATGGTAAGCTTTGATAATTTCCAGCGCAGAATGGCAATCGCATAAGCTGCCATGGAACCAAACAGCATGGATAATACCAGTGTGATGGAACATACAATAAAGGAATTCAATGTTGCCTTTCCAAGGTTACCCATCGTCCATGCAAATTCATAGTTCTCAAACATCGGCCGATCAGGCAGTGCCCACGGAGAAATCATCAACACCGCATCGTCCTTCAATGAGGTGATTACCACCCAGATCAACGGAACCAGATAAATTAAAGCCAATAACACAAGAAATATGTAAATAAATACCTTGATAACTTTCGACTTCGTACTCATTCATCAGCCCTCCTACATTTCATAGTTATCTACTTTAACAAACTTGTTAATGAACACAGTAACCACCAGACACATTACAAGTAATACAACACCAATGGCTGAGCCATAACCAAGCTTATTGTACTTAAATGCCTGATCATACAGATGCGTTGCCAGCACATGTGCCCTGTTGCCAAGGAAGCCTTCCGGAATCATGTTATAAACAAGATCAAAGAACTTTAAGGATCCGATTGCATTTAAGGACATTGCCGTCGCAACCATCGGCCGGATGAGCGGCAATGTAATTCTGGTAAAGGCCTGTGTCTTGGTTGCTCCATCAATATAGGCAGCTTCATAAATATCGTTACTGATACCGGAAATCTGCGCCATATAAAGCATCATGGACTGGCCAACATACTGCCATAAGGCAACTACCGAAATCACAATAATCGGAAGTATAATATATCCATCTGTATTAAAAAGCCACTGAGGCCCCTCCGTACAATCCTTAATCAAACCAAGGGAAGCCATAATCTGATTGATACCAAGCTTTGGTGTAAATACAAACATCCACATCAGACCAAGTGCCGCAGATGAAAGAACACACGGCAGATAATAAATATTTTTAAACAGGTTCCGTCCTTTTTTGATATTGGTTAGTAATGCCGCAAGAACCAGACCCAGAATCAGCTGTGACACACAGGAGAAAATCATAAAGAAAATGGAGTTCCGAAGTGCGTACCGCATCGTTTTATCCTTGGTAAACAACAGAATATAATTTTTTAATCCGGTAAATTTAATCGGATAATTTACTTTGTAGTCACAGAAAGAAAAATAAACCGCCCGGCAGATTGGATAAAACAGCACTGCCGTAAAAAGAATAAATGCCGGTGCAATAAATAAAATAATTGCTTTCTTGTTTCGTAGTAATTTGTCCATAACCCCATTCCTTTCTTTATGTACTAATCATATCCACCGGATATGAATTGCCAACCTTATGCATATCCCCTACGCTTCCCCATTGCTGACCTTTCTATAAAGGACTTTATAAATCATTTTCACACAACGAATCACATTTCCTTCCAAAAGTTCCCTATAGAAAGGTCAGCACCCTCTTGGGGTGCTGGCCAAAAGTAATTTCATCTAAAACTTACCAGACATTCATCTCGTAATAATCCTGAATAGGCTGTAAAGCAGTTTCGGGATCTTCACCCTTGAAAATTTCTACAAAACAGTTATCAAATGTAGAACCGGCTTCGGTATCTGCAAGAGATTCATTGTAGAATCCAAATGTAGAGGAAGCATTCTTGAATACATCCATAACATAAGCAAGTTCCGGAGGCGCAACGTTTTCATCATATTCAACGGATGTTACCGGGATCTTACCACCAACTTCTGCGGTATATTTCTGCGCAGTGTCATCTGTAAAGTACTTCATAAGCGCGATAGCAGCTTCCGGATACTTGGTGGATGCACTCATGCAAAGGGAATCAGACTTTGCAATCACTCTGTTTGCATCCGGATTACCACCGGTAACTGCAGGGAATGCAAACACACCAACCTTATCCGCAAAGCCTTCTGCGCAGGAACCATTGATCTGTCCGATTGCCCAGGAACCCTGAATCAGGATTGCTGCTTCTTCATTATAAAACGCTGCAGTAGCAATATCATTATCATCACCGGCTGCGGTCTTCTGGAAATATTTGGAAAGCTCCTGAATCTGCTTTCCTGCGTTGATCACCTTTTCATCCTTCCAATCGGTCTTATGATCTGCAATATCGCTCAGAACCAGACCATTTCTGTCACAAAGATAACCGGCTACCATGGATAAGCACCATGCTGTACCTGCGGAAATGGTAATTGGTGTATAGCCTGCATCCTGCAGTTTCTGACAGCTGGTCAGCAATTCGTCAAATGTCTTGGGCACCTCTGCGCCAGCCTTCTCAAACATCTCTGTGTTATAGAATACACAGGCAGCTGCAATATTAAGCGGAATAGCATAAATACCATCTGAATATGTACCACCTGCAAATACAGCATCTGATGTAAACGTATCTTTCCATCCGTCTGCCAGATAATCATCCAGCTTTGCAGCAACGCCTGTCAAAGCATAATCATTTAAGTTGGCTCCCGGAGAAGCGATAAATACATCCGGTGTCTCGCCTGCCACAAGAGCATTCAGCTTCGTATAGTATTCTTCCAGATTGGTTGTGATCGGAGTTACATGATATTTTCCTTCATAATCCTTGTTAAATCTGTCAATGGTTTCTTTATAACCAATTGAGATCAGATCCTCTGTTGCATTCAAATCATCCCAGAACATCCAGGTGATTTCCTGGACCTCACCGGAATCTGCAGAGGCAGAATCTGTTGAAGCAGAATCTGTTGAAGCAGAACTGCTTGTGGAGCCTGCGGA
>OGOP01002697.1_pt1 | contig 10655 bp, 8 predicted proteins | sample 1552591 | NCBI WGS metagenome assembly OGOP01 (sample SAMEA2580120, study PRJEB22360) | human gut metagenome | biome: human gut; feature: human-associated habitat; material: faeces | place: Denmark | collected 2008/2010 | reverse complement strand
GAGGATTGGATAATTGAAGAGGAATGATATGGTTAGTTAGCCTCTTGTAAAAAGAGAACGCACATCAGCTGAAACACGCATGCATAACAGCTGGGCGACATGTGCACAACAGTTGATGTGCAACCGCACAACAGCTGATGTGCGGTCTTAGGAGCTATATCTTCTAAAAACAGATTGTAACTCTTCTGACAACTTCAATTAGCTCTTTTGAAGACTATACTAAGATGTTTCGAACTGTGCACTTCTACATCTACCACATAAGTTGTCAAGAGCGAGAAGAGGATAAACAGCATCTGTTGGAAACGTTATGCTGCAGTTCCATCCTTATTCTTGCCTGTTACTACCCTTGTGTCGTGAAACACGACGTATGGGTAGTGACTGGTATAAGGAAGGATGGAATAGCAGCAAAGCACTGGTATAAGTTGATCTTTGTCAACGAGAGCGGATTATGTGCTTTTTGAACCGTTGCAAAATATGCAACGGTTACGTTTCGTGGTTGTTGCCAGAAAAAGTGCGATAACAAGATTACCTCTTGTCCAGAACCAATAATCTCCGGCTGAAGGAAAAGGTAAAGTCTGTTTTTTATACATGTGATGAATTGTTTTGTTATGTATTATTATTTTGTTCCAATAAAATCACTTAGTGGTCTTATCTTAGAACGATATGTGTTGATTCCTTGTCTAAGCTTGGGCAAAGTAGAAAAAGGAATTTCTTTATGGTTGTCAAAATGAAGAACCATATAATAAGAAGCATGTTCGGGATGAAATCCTTGTGCCTCCAAAGTTTCTTTTGTCCAAATTTGAAAACAGCCTTGCTGCCTTAGTTTGAATAAATGACAATTTTCTCCACCTGTATGTAACAATATATACCCCATCCGCTCAAATCCTGGGGTAACCAATATTGAGCCTTTGGAGTCTCCTGCTCGCATATAGGTAATTCCTTTTTCTATCATTGTTGGTAAGATGCTGGCTCTGACATGATTTACAAGAACTTGTACTTCATTTGGATTCTCAGACATATGCTTGAAGATTTGCTCGGCTTTTGCTTTCTCCTCGATTTCTGCTTTTCGCTTTAGTCCTAATCTTATGTATTTCTCTTCTTGTTCAATGCCAATAAAGTTTCTGCCCAGTAAGTTTGCAGCTATGCCTGTCGTACAGCTCCCGGCGAATGGGTCTAAGATGGTTTCTCCAGTTCGTGTTGAAGCCAAAATGATACGGTACAGGAGTCGTAAAGGCTTTTGGGTTGGATGTTTGCCACAAACCTTTTCCCATGTTCCTGGTGCGGGCAGTTTCCACACATCTGGCATATGGACACCATTATTCATGGCTTCCATCAGTTGGTAATTGAAATAGTGAGGAACTTTCTCGCATTTTCTTGCCCAAATAATGTATTCGGCTGAGAAATTAAAGCGCTGTTCTGTGAGCGTTTTGGGAGGGTCAGCCTTTTGCCATACTATCATATTTAGAATCTTGAATCCTAAGTCTTTCATGCAGTTTGCTACTTCGTAAATATTGTGGTAAGTACCACAAACCCAGATTGTTCCAGAATCTTTCAGTACTTTTCTGCAAAGTGAAAGCCATTTGTAATTGAATTGATATATCTCTTCCTTGGAGCGAATGTGGTCCCACTCTCCCTTGTCGAAGCTGACATATCTATTGCCAATTTTTACAGTCCCATTTCCTGTAGATAAAAAATAGGGAGGGTCAGCGAATACCATGTCTATTGTTTGGTCTATAAGAGATAGCTCTTGCATACAATCTCCTTTTCTTAATATAAATTCTTCCATTTTCTTTTTTTTTAATTGTATGGATATACCAGTTCGTCATTCTTTCCAAACAAGTTTATGAAGTCCGTTCGTTTTACGGTACCACCTTTGATGGCATCGGCAAAATACAATAAGTTTTCTGCTGTAAGTACGCAACCGTCAACTCCTGTACTCTGTTTGATGTTGTTGAGCATGTGTCTTACCTCGCCTTTGAACATTGAAGAGATGAAGACGAAATTAAAGTGATTGACATTGTCGCCAAAGTTTAACCACCATTGGGTTTTGTTTCGTTCTGGGTTTCTGTCGTTGTTCTCTTGTACGTATCTTACCATTTCGTCAGCCATACTTCTGGTTATGGTAAATCCTTTAGAGTATGCTTTATTGTCAATGATAATGCCTTGTTGATTATAATCGAAAATACCATCAGGTTTTCTTGTACCCCCAAGATGAATTCCATTGAATGCAAGTTCGTTGACAAGCAAGTCTATGGTGTAAATTTCAAATTCAGTGCAATTGTTCTTGCCCGAAAATGCGTAATCAATGAGCGTGAGATATTTGTGATTGATATTATGCAATCTAACTCTTGCTCTGTCTTTTACGACAACGGCATCTGTTGTTTCTTTCGTTATATTTTCCTCGTAGAACCTTAGTTTCGTAATGATGTCTCTGAGTTTGAAGGTATCGCCTTCGTTCTCAATGTCCAAGCCGATATTAATGAGCCCCGTCATATCGTCTCTGATGGTCGTGGCTTTTTCTTGAATGCCCTTGGTGGCAAGGAAGGATACAATCTCTTCTATAGTTTTGGCTTTGTGCTTACTTAGAAATTCTATGATTAAAGTTCTGCGCATTCGCAGATAATTGGCATCAGATGCTCTGCTTGCCAACATCTCTCTATACACAATTTTCGGGATTCTTGGACTTTTCGACATACCTATGGCTTTCCTGTAATTGATGATGCCCATTGCGGTTATTTCAAATGCAGATGTAATCTCGCATTCGTATGTTTTCGAGCCAAAAGTTTCCTTTACGGTTTTCGGTTTCTTGCTTACCCAACCGATGGATTCAAGCCAGTTGCAAATCATGCGGGCATACTTATCTGAAGAGCCTTCGGTGTCAGAGCGTAGTTTCTTCTTTTCGTTAGCATCTGTAGCTTCCTCGTAGGCCTGAACCCAAATGTTCTGTGGAAAAGAGGTGAAACCAGCTTCGTCGGTGAATCCAAGTTTCGCTCCAATTTCAAACTTGGTCATGTGTTGGTATTTGCATAATAATCCCATGACTCTGCATACAGGTGGATACGACAAAAAAGCTCGGCCTAATATGTCGTTCTTCTCTTTTGTGTTTTCTGCATTGACAAAGTCTATGCCTAATGGTGTTATACTGCAAGTATCATCTGAATAGTTGTAGTTGAGAAAGCCGAGAGATACTGCCCATCTTATAAAACCATCTGCTGTCCAGTCGTCAGTATATGGTTTCTTTATTTTTACAATTTTGTTGTCAATGGTATATGTTTGGCATTGTTGTCCTGTTACCGCAGCTTGGGCAAGTCCAGAGCATTTGGCGTTTTTTCTGCTTCCACCTCCAGCTCCTTTTCCTTTAAGGGCATTATATGCAATAGGTTTGTTCGCTCTGAGAATTTTTTGAAACTCCAAGTAAAGATTGGGTGTTTGGAATAGTCCTGCGCTAGCCAACAGAGGCAATCTTTCTTCTGTCATATAGGTATGGAATTTCGAGCCTTGGACAAAAAGCCCGAGAATGTCTTTTAGAGTGTCCGTGGATGAAGGATTTTGAATCCAACCGAAAGTTCTTGTTGCCATATTCTCAATAGTTTGTAATTAATACTTCTTTTGTGTTGCTAACCGCAGCCTGATAGTTGGAGTTGGAATAATCAGCTTTCAGATAATGGATGTTATATCTGTTGGCCCATCTTGCCAAGGTCTCGTTGTTCATACCTTTGTGCTCGATAACATTCGACAAAGCAAAGCTGATTCCACGCTCGTTGAGGTCATCCAGTTTTTTGAAGAGAAGCAGGTCGTCTTGTTCGCTCCAACCTGCAAATCCTCTTTTGCCATCATTATACGAACCACAGGATATTAAATAAGGTGGGTCTGCATATAGAAAGTCTCCTGTTCTCATAAACGTAAGGTCGAACTCTCTGAAATTGCAAACATGAAATTCTATGTTTTTTAGGATGTTATGCATTTGTTTGAGATTGTGCTCGATGTTGGCATTGTATGAGCTCCTGTTTATGCCGAATGGATTGTTGAACTCTCCTTTATTGTTGAATCTGAACTGGTGGTTGAAGCCGTAGCAAACAAGCATGAATAGGTGAAGCGGTTGGTGTGTCCGATTGTATTCTTTGCGTAGAGAATTATATCCGTCTCTGTTTTGTTTGCTTAGTTGATATTCTTCGATAACCAGTTGAATTTGCTTTGTTAAATCATCTATGCTGGTTTCTTTGAAATATTTAAAAAGACTGATGACGTAATTGTTGATGTCGTTACAGATTATGCGTTGGGCATCTACATTGATAGACACGTCAAGTCCTCCAGCAAATAAATCGACAAAGGTATTTATCTGTTTTGGAAACAAAGGAAGTATTTGGGGCAATAGCCTGTACTTCCCGCCGATGTAATTGAGAGGAGACTTCATCATAGTTTTTTTTCGATAAAATAAAGTTGTTCCTTTAAGCCTGCGGCATTGTTTGGAATTTTGTTTTTATATCTTCTGTAATCATATTCGAACAATCTGAATGTTTGTCTGATTCCTGCTTCTTGAATGATTTGAGACATCACGTCTGTGGACAGCAAACTTTCGTTGTTGTATGATAATAAGATGTATCTACAGTTGAGATTTGTCAGTAATTCCCGAAACGCTTGTTCTGCTTTGCTCTTCTTGCAGAAATCCGACATCTTTTCGGGATCGATACGCATGCCAGTTATACCTTTTATCTGTGGGTAATCGTATCTTGCAATAGTTTCGAGTATATGATAGTTTGGCATATATTGCCTGCCATTATAGGGAGGGTCGAGATAGGCCAAATCGCTTACTACTTGCTGAGCAAAATCAGTGGCGTTCATATTGTAGCATTTGCAATCAACGTTACTGTGCAAAATTTCTATTTCTTGGAGAACTAAAGAATTGTAAGTCCTTTTGTCCCAGAATTTCAAGTATGCTCCATAAGTGCCAGTTATGTTGGACACATATGGTACGGCATTGATAAGCAAAGCTAAAAGATAAAAATATTCACTTTCAGTAATTTGTGGTTTCAATCGTTCTATCTCTTGCCTTATCAAGTCTATCTTTATGGCATTTTTATTTTGGAAATACATCCTTTTACTATTCTCGTTTGGAGAATAGTTCTGGTAGATAAAAGCTGTATTGATGTCGAACCATTTGGCATTTTCGATGGTTAGAGTGTTGAGGTGATTGATAGTTTCTTTCAACTTTGGACTTATAGGATTGTCCATTTCCAACATTCCTTTGCTCAATACGTACGACATATATAAACTGTCGTTAGAGTAAACGGAGTATCCGTTTTGCTTAAAGAATTGTGACACGACTCCTGTCCCCGAAAATACATCAGCAATGGTCTGAACATTCTCGGTGTTTTGGTCGATGACATTTTTGATGTTGGACAACATCAAGATCTTACTTCCTATGTAGCGCATACAGTATCTTTGATTGATAGTTTGCTAATTGCACCCAACTATCAATCCGCAAAACGCAATAGGGTATAAGAAAGGCGTGATGCCTCTTATCGCGTTTAGCACGGGGCGGCCTCGGAATGGAGCCCCGGAATACCTAATAAGAATGCATCACGCCTATGGCGTGTGCATCGCTGTTGGTATTCCAGAAGCTACAATACGAGCCACCTGTCACATATTATTTTCGTGCTTTTTATTCCAATTAGAGTTTCCGAGGCTCTTGGCTAAACGCGAAATAATAGCGAATGCGTAATTTTTACCCACAATGTCTTGGAAAAATGCCGTGAAAGGCGAAATTCCAGTGCAAAGGTACAATAAAAAAATGAAAAGGTGGAATAAATGCATCTTTATTTTTAAGCAAACGGCTTTCTTTTTGTTTTATAAGGTGAAATTACTAAAAATAACATTGTAAATGGGCAAAATATGCTGTCTTAGGCAGACTTGATACGGTGAAACACCGTACATGGGTATTGACAGGCATCTGAACTGTTACAAAATATGCACCAGTTGCGTTTTGTGGTTGTTGCAAAAAATGCAATAACCTCATTTTCCTCCATAATCTAACAACAAAAAAAGCATGGCGCAAATCACTGCGCCATGCCCCAATAAAAGAAACCCTTATAGTCAAAATAGAAATTAGCTATTCTAATTCTTTTCCGGTACTAATCTTTTCTAGTACTTTGCATTCTGAGGATCAAAGTTGGTCCAACCATTCATCCAGTTGGTGCTGCCATCGAAGGCTCCGATGTAGGTTACGGTGTCGAAACCTGTCCAGCCATTGAAACTTGCGGCACCGAGCAATGGGCTTCCTGCGATAGGAGTATAGCCATCTGCACCAACCAATGAGGTCCATGAATCAAAATACTTGTTGCTCTGCTCTGCAAAGAAGAAGGTGTTGCTGTATGACTTCTGATTCTTGTCGATGTCCTTCTTCTGGGCAGCATCGTAGAGGTAATCCTCATACTGCTTGTTGGCATCAGTGCCAACGGCATCCATACCAGCGAAATATACATTCTGAAGCTTGAACTTGCCATCCTTGGCATCCTTTACGGTTTCACCCTTCTCACCATCAACAATCAAACCGATAGGCCAGCCTAAGGCTACAGAGTTGATGCAGTTGAGGTTAGAAGAACGGCGAATCTGCATGGCTGACTGGAACTTGCCAAGGGCTGAACCATTGTTCGGATTGTAGGCACCGGCATTGATATAATCTGTGGTGTTCTGGAACTTATCATCCAATACCTTAGGACCTACAAAGGTGATGTTAGAGAAGGTTGCCTTGGTACGAGGATCCACGGTAGCACCATCGGCGCAGTTGTCGCTCTCGAAACCGTTGCTCTGAGAGGTGTCGGCTATCTTGCTGTCGCGCAGAGAAAGACCATACTGCACCTTTCCTGAGAAACCGTTATCTGTATCGAAATCATCATCCCAGCCCTTGTAGGCTACGAGATACTTGCAGTTTACTGTACCGCCAAACCACTCGAAGGAATCATCATTGGAATAAGATACCTGAACGTGGTCAATCTCTGTGCCTGAACCTACGGAACCGAGAGTCAAACCATTAATCTCCTTATCCTTCTGGAATGGATAACCGGCAAACTCGATGCGTACATAACTCAAGGCTCCTGAGTTGTCAGCATCATCTGCGCCACCATGCTTGGTACGAGGACCACCCTCTATCTGCTGCTCAGTCTGGTTGTTCTTAGCCTTGCCGCAGAGAATGATGCCACCCCAGTCGCCAGGCTTTCTGCTGCCGGCAGCCTCTTCAGATGTAAAGACGATAGGCTCTGTGGCTGTACCCTTGGCGATGAGCTTGCCGCCACGCTCTGCGATGAGTGCCGCCTTGGTTTGCTTGTCGCCCTTGATAATCGTTCCCGGTTCGATGGTAAGCTCTGCACCATCTGCAAGATATACCCATCCCTTGAGGAGATAAGTGCCTTTCTTCAAAGTCTGCTTGCCTGTGAAAACGAATTCCTGGTCGCCGTTGCCAATCTGTGTTCCGTTGGCGTTTTCCTTGTCATCTGTTCCGAAGAGGATGTGGTCGCAAGCCTTCAAGCCGCCATTGGTTGTCCACTTGTAAACTACTTCTGATCCAGGATTTGGAGAAGGAGTTGGATCGTCATTGTCACTGCTGCAGCTGCTCAACATGGCAGATGCTGCGAGGATGCCCATGCATCCTAAAAAATACATCTTGTTCATCATTGTTTCCTGTTTTATTAAACAAACATCTATTATTATCTTTCTTGAAATTCTACGGATAGTCTCTAAAATTTATAGATTGCCTGCAAACCGATGTTTCTACCCGGCTTGTAGCATCTTGCTATTTCTTCTACTTCCTTCTTGCTTCCGTCGCTATACGTTACATCGGCAAACTGCTTGTAATATATCTTTTCAGCAAGAAGATCTCTTACGTTGAGCTTCAGTTCCAGATGCTCGCCGAATTTCTTAGCCAGCGAGAAATCAATGGTGTTGCGGGGCATCTCGTAGCTGTGAGGCACTCGGGAATTGGAGTCATCGTCTGTGCTCCCCTCGCTTCTGCCCACACCGATGATTCGCTTGCCTATGCGGTTGTAGAGCAGGGCGATATCCATCTTTAATGGCTCATTCTTATAGAAGATGCCGGTGTTGATAAGGTATGGCGACTGACCCTGCATCGGTCTGTCTTCCTCTTTCGAACCCTTCTCAAACTGCACCTTGCTCTTAATCAAGGCACCGTTAAACGACCAGCTGAAATCCTTCAATCCTATGAATCCGAGATTCTTTCTGATATCCAGCTCCACACCATAGTTGTTGGCACTCTTTGCATTCTTGTAAGAGTAAATCAAGTCAGTGCCACCAGCCACCGTATAGGTCCACTCGATAGGAGAATCGAAGTGCTTGTAGAAGACTGCCAGAGAAATGAGCTCTCCACGGGATGGATACCACTCATATCGCAGGTCGAGGTTATCGACATAACAGTTCTTCAACTCAGTGTTTCCCTGCACATTGCTGGCAAGGTCGAAGTCGTAATACACCGACGACGATACTTCACGGAATTCTGGGCGGTTAATACTGCGGCCATACGACAGTCGCACCTGGTGCTGGTCGCTGATCTTATATGTTGTATTGAGAGATGAAAAAACATCATCGGTCTTGTAATGACGGCTCGATTCACTCTTCTCGTAGTCACGGGAATTGGAGATGAGTTCCATATCATTATGCTCGAAGCGGACACCGGCGTGGATGCCGAGTTTGCCAAAGGGGAGAGACATCGCCAGGTACCCGGCGCCTAAGGTGTTGTGTCCGCGGTAGTTATTGCGCATCTGCTTTTCCTCCAGAAGATACAGCTTGTCGTAACCCATGTTTGCCTCGCTGGAGAGCAGGGTTGGGATGTCGCTGTGGCGGAAGTCGGATGGCATGTTGTTAGCTGAAACATTCCAGTTGTAGATGAAGTTGCGGGTCTGGTATTCTCGGCTGCGATACTCCCCATAGGCACCCACCTGTAAGTTTGGCTCAAAGTTGCCAAACTTGAAGTGGTGCTTGTCATTTACCCCAAGAGAGAGAATGTGTTCGTCGAGTTGAGTCCACTCGCGGGATATGTCGTTGCCGGTGCTCAGGGCATAAACGCCCGATTCAAGAGCATCGTCGATGAGGTATCTACGACGGTCAGGCAAATGGCGGTTGGCATACGCATACCCGATGCTCCAGTCAAGGGCATCGCTAGTGAAGGTGTGCTTGCCGGTAAGCTGACCGTTATATGTAGTTCGACTGCGGTAGTAATACTCTGCGCTTCGCTCCAGGTTCGACTGGGCGCTCACGCCATCACGCCAGGTATATCGGCTGGTAGCCAACTGGTTGAAGATATTTTTGAGCTGATACTTGTGATTGCCGTCCTTGGAAAGGAAGGTGAAGTTGAGCATTGCTCCGAGTCTCACATTATTATTATACTGGTCGTCAACAGAGTGACGAAGATAGTTCGGCTTGTCGTTAGCCGCATCATAGATGCCATAGAGGTTGTTCTCCATGTTCTCGTAGGTGCGGTATTCGTTGGTATAGTTCAGGGCGGCGAGCATGCCGAGTGTTCTTCCGCCCAGCATCCAGCGCTGGTTCAGGCTAGCTGCCAGTTTCAAGTCGCCCAAAGGCTTCTTGTTCTTGATGAGCCAATCATTGTTGAATCCGTTGCCCAGGAGCGAAGTAGCATAATCGCCCACCGGTTTTCCGTTGGCATCGAGCTGTGGATTCAAGTCAGCATGGATGCCCCCATTCAGGTTTCTCAGTCCATTGTCGAACCCTAGGAAATCGGTTCCGGAACCTTTTGAGTAAGAAAAGTCCTTGAAGGCAGAAGATGTATTCCAGTTTCCGCCTACGGCGATGTTGAAACTGTTTTCTGCCGGAATCTCCTTGGTGTTGACGATGATGAAACCGCCTGAGTAATCTGCGGGATATTCAGCCGTTGGCGACTTCACGATGGTAAGGTTGTCAATCTGCGAACTTGGGATGATATCGAAGGAGAATGCCCTGGAATCAGCCTCAGAGCTAGGCACTGCTCCTCCGTTCACCCATACATTGTTATAACGCTGCGACAAGCCACGAACCATCACGAATTTATCGTCGATGAGGCTCACGCCTGGCACTCGGCGTATCACCTCACCCGCATTCGTATCTTGAGTTCTGGATATTTCCTGTGCCGAAACATTGCTCACGATGACGGGACTGTTTTTGGCCACCTGTATCATTGCCGCATCCGTATTACGCCTTTCCACTGCGGTAACGGTCACCTCTTTCAGCTGCTGTTCATCAGGTTGCAGCGCGATTACCTGGTCTGCGTCCTTCGCCTGAACCCCGTCAATTTTTTGAGTCTTATATCCTATATAGTTGATATATAGTGTATATGTCTTTTCTTTATCCAATCCATCAATCTGGAAGTTTCCGTCGATGTTGGTGATAGCCTTCACGTTGGTTCCATCCACAGTGACGACTGCACCGATGAGTGTCTCTTTCGATTTCTGGTCGATAACCACACCCTTAATCTGTTGCGCCCACGTTGGCATGCTAGCCGCCGAGAGCAATCCTAATACAATAATTCCCCTTTTAGCATTCATAACCTATATCGTTTGATTTCGGTTGCAAAGGTACGGCGGTATTATTACATCGCGATTGCAATGAAGTTGAAAGGCATTGACGAAGCTGTGACAATGGTGTTACGG
>OGOP01002693.1_pt1 | contig 10667 bp, 10 predicted proteins | sample 1552591 | NCBI WGS metagenome assembly OGOP01 (sample SAMEA2580120, study PRJEB22360) | human gut metagenome | biome: human gut; feature: human-associated habitat; material: faeces | place: Denmark | collected 2008/2010 | reverse complement strand
GCAGCTTGCGCCCCCACGAATGGTCCCCCGTGATGACGAGCGTATCGTGCGGCCCGACGAGCGCCTCACAGTTCCGCTTGATTTTTTCTTCATGGTGCTGCCACGCCTTGCCAAAGACGTCCATCGACTTCTCCGGCGTCTGGAACGAAAGGTGGAAGTCACCGATTGCAAAGAGAGCCATACGGATTGCTCCTTTCTTACCTGTACCGTTATCTGTAGATAATTCTGTGCCAGCAGGGAAAATCCTGCCGCAGGGCGCAGACAATGTGAAGTGTGAAATATGAAAGTGAGGTCGAAGAAGATGAAAAAGATGAATGATGCGGATAAGAAACGGCTCATCGAGATAAAGGGCAGGACATGGCGGTATGACGATCTTCTTGTGGAATTTTCTTCCGATCCGCATTCGAAAGAGAAACAAATACACGGCCTCGGCTTGTGCGAGCAGGAGCCGCGTGCCCTGCTCATACAGCCCGTTGAAGTGGAGGAGCTCCGCTCACGTGAGGGCCTTTTCGAAGAGGTCAGCACCATCCGCGATGCGGTCGACATGCCGTTCGCCATCGTCTTCCTCGCGGTCGAGGACTGGAATCAGCAGCTCTCCCCATGGCAGGCGCCTGCCGTCTTCGGCAAACAGGATTTCGGCGCGGGCGCCAAAGAGACGCTGGAAGCTATCGAAACCATTCTCCCTGCAATAATCGAGCGCTGCTATAATCTGCCAGAGAATGCCCCTGTTGTGCTTGGTGGCTACTCGCTCGCCGCGCTTTTCTCGCTTTGGAGCGCCTACGAGAGCCAATCCTTCGCTGCCATCGCCGCCGCCTCGCCGTCTGTCTGGTTCCTCGGCTGGCTCGACTACGTCAAAGCCCATGATCCACATGCAGGCATCATCTACCTGAGCCTCGGCGACCGCGAAGATAAGGGCCGCAACCCCGTCATGCGCACCGTCAGCACCTGCATCAAAGAGCAGCACGCCCTGTTGCAGGAGGCCGGCATCAAGACCACCCTCGCATGGAACCCCGGCAACCACTTCCAGCATCCAGAACAGCGCTGCGCCAAGGGCTTCATCTGGTGCTTGGAGCAACTATTCTCGGAATAAGTGCAGGTTGCCTTTCTTGATGAGATCTGTCAATCATGAAAGAAAGATTTTATATTTTGCATGTTTTCTTCATCAAAGATTATCGCTACCTTGACTTTTTATTAAGAACAGTGTATTCTGAATATGTTGGTTAATTGAATAGTTAAAGCATGATCTGATGAATGTTCAAGCTGCTTTTTGGGCTGACGATATGTCAGCCCTTTTGCTTATATGGCATGTCGGGATTTCTTATGATGAGTTAATGTTCGTCCATGCATGGAAAGAGGGGATTTGCATGCGAGAGATTGGCAAATGGAGATTTGCTTCGAATAACAAGGGAATTGTCGATGGCTTCAATGATCCGGGTATTGAGACGTTCAGCGCAGATTCGATTTCGTCGATGGTTCGCGAGGTCATCCAGAATTCCGTCGATCAGCAGGTAGATGAGAGCCGCCCTGTAGTCGTCGATTTTGATTTCTTTCAAGTCACGCAGGATGAGATCCCGGGTGGCAGTCAGCTGGGGGATATCTTCGATCGCTGCATTGAAGCTTCGCAAGGTGATCAGGTTGCAACGGACTTCTTTGAGCAGGCGAAGAAGCTCATGAAGGGCAGGATTGATGTCCTGCGCATCAGCGACCACAATACGACAGGGCTTGTTGGTGCAGAGACGAATGACAGCAAGACGCCTTGGCATCAGCTGGTGAAGGGACGCGGTTCCTCCAACAAGAATATCAATTCCGGCGGCAGCTTCGGTATTGGCAAGGCTGCTCCATTGGCCTGTTCTTATTTCCATACCATCTTCTATGCATCGAAGGCAGATGCGGTGGATTCATACGTTGGCGTATCACGTCTGCTCTCATTCAAGCAGAAGGAATCTGGATTCTTTAGCAAGGAATTCACGACAACTGGTACAGGATTCTATTCCGCCTCTGACGATATGAATGCAATCCTCAAGCCGTTCTCGATGGGTAATTTCACAAGAACGGACAATGGTACAGATATATATATCCTTGCACTTGAGAAGGACAAAGACTTGTATGGGACAATCCGCTTGGCCGTGCTCAAGAATTTCTTTGTCTCGATCGAATTCCAGAAACTTATTGTCCACGTTGGTCAGGATACGATTGACCGCAATACCTTAGCACAGTACATCGCACAGCTTGATGACAAAAAATATGCGGAACTGAAAGACTACTACAATCTCTTGATTCATCGTGATGATGATCCAGAAGATAATCGCGTCATCCCGCTGGATGCAGTAGAATATGGCGAGAAGTACGGCATCAAAGACGGAGAATGCACCTTGCTGCTTCATCAGGGAGAGGACTTGAACCAGCGCGTCCTGATGACGAGAAAGACAGGCATGACACTGTTTCCACAGAGTCGGCTCGGAAACAGCATCTCGTATACGGGTATTCTTCTGATTCAAGGTGATACCATGAACCAGATCTTCAAAATGATGGAGATGCCGGCACATGACAAGTGGGAGCCAGGCCGATGCAAGGTCAAAAAGACATTCTACGAGAACGCTTATACGGACCTGAAGAAGTATTTGCGCAAGAAAATCATCGAGAATTTCGGCGCACCGCAGCAAGATGTTGAGGTTGCCTATGGGATGGATGAATTCTTCGCCGATGCTGCAGGCGATGGGGCTCTGGATGTCGAGCTCAAGGAGCGAAAGCCAAAGGCAAAGATGACAAAGAGGAAGGCGCGCCGTCGTCGCACGGACAGAGAGGTCAAAGTGAAGGACCCGCTAGAGGAAGGCGGCCTTGGCGATGAGCCCCGTGCAGGTGACAAGAAAGATGATACGAAAAAGAAGGGGACGACTACAAAGGATCCTGCCAAGAATACATACAATTTCAAATTCAGAGCGGTCAAGAAACGTCTGATCGCCAACAACATGGTGAATGGAGAGTATACGCTTGCGTTCACGATTCCCATCAGCAAGTCGCGCATCCGCTTGGAAGTCGTCGGGATTGCTGAACGCGGCAATTACAAGATCCCTGTCAAAGACGTACGGATTGAGGGAAATGATTCAGCGGTAGATATAGAGAAGAACAGTATTACATTTGGTCCTGCTAAAAAGGGGCAGACAATTGCTGCACATTTTTCAACGGGATTCCAAGGTCCGATGATGATGGAGGTGAACTACTATGAGGCTAAATAAGGGGCTCACCCCATATCCGGTACTCAGCAGTGTGGATGACGATTATGTACGCGGCAGTTTCCGCGCGGACGTGCAGGAAGATATCACGTTTGGGCAATTGAAGCTCAGCATCGACTACATGCTAGATGAACCTGGACTTCAAAGATTGTTGACACAGGGAAAGGCCAGCTATGTGACGCATGTGGAATGTTCTCTTGTCGGCTATCGTCAGATCTTCTCATCTAAGGATGCCCATGAAGATGTAACGATTGACGCGGGAAATCTTACGAATGAAGTCGAGGTAAGTACTTATATTGTTGCGACAGAGAATATACAAGGATATCATAATGAGCAGTTCAATGTGGGCTTTGGTAAGGATGCTTCTTTTGACATCTGGAAGGGAGGAATCTTGGCCATCGGGCCGGAGTATACCATTGATATCAACCGTGATGGCAAGAACTACGACAAGATGGCCGATATCCTTGCCATCGCTGTCGATGAAGGAAATCCCGGCGATGTCTGGGTCGATACCGAGGGCGATTGCCTGCGACTTTTTGTGAGCCGTGACCTCTTCAATGTCTATCACCGCCATAAGGCCAGTGATCGGTACATGATGATCCAGACCTTCTTTGTCCCCGCCATCATGGAGGTCCTGATGGATATGAAAGAAGTCGATAAGGACAGCGGCGAAGGGATGGCTTCCTATCGCTGGTACGGTGTATTCAAGAAACTGTTGGAACAGAATAATATTGACATCGAGGACATCCAGCTGGGCACGGGCAGCAGCAAGAAGAACGTCGGACGTCTTGCACAGCAGATTTTTAAATATCCTTTGCTGCATGCGATGGATGAACTGGAACGAGCAGAACGGGACGGAGGTGATGACGAATGAGACTGCAGTACTTGACCGATGAAGGCATCCAATATCTGAAAGGCAATTTTGCAGCAAATCTGCCGCATTACATCCAGCGGGAATCGGCCTACTTTGCTGATCTGTTGAAAAAACAGGATTTCCTGCAGGATACTGGGTACGATTTTAATTCATTTGCATCCAATCTGCAGGTGACAGATGATGCTTCCGCCGATGACGTCCACAATGCCGAGGTTATCCATCGTGCCCTCAGCGATCTTCCGTATTATATGGCAATAGACGAGAAGATATGGGCTGCACTGTTGCACACCTATCTATTTGACTTCGTCTGTGAGAAGAAAAAAGACCTTTTGGATGAGAATGTCCGGGATTACCAGAACAAGATTTACAATTCTTTCTTCACCTATACGAGACACGGCAAGCGCAGGGGAACCTTCGTCAACTGTGTTGCCAGTCTTTACTGGGGCGCTGAGATGGTCTACGACCCAAGCAACCACGATGATCCCTATGGTTTGCTCAAAGAGATTGCGGCTACAGGATATCCGAGCACGATTGTCATCTTCTCGTCCAGCCGCATCCTTGGTCGGAGGGAGACATGCATCGGCTTCCTCAAGGCAATCCGCAAATTGCGTATGGCGCAAAAATGGAATGTCGACCGCCCAGCCGTCGTCTCAGGCATCAAATACCTCAATCTCATCGCAGGACTGAGCATGCTCGACATGCGGTCCGAAGAAGAGATAGAGCATATAACCGAAATGTTCTACCAAGGATATTTCCAGAACCAAGAGCACAAGGACGAGCAGTAGTGATAGTATAACTGCGTTGCATGACTCGATTGACTTTTCCTCTATCTTTGTGGTATACTTTGCATAGATAAAAAGAGCGAACCTAAGATGGTCGGCTCGGCATATCTGGTGACTAAAAAGTTTTTTCAGCCATACAAACAGCGTTGGCAGACGCTGATGGCCACCGTACATCCTGAGAAAGTCGTCCGTAGTGGGACGGCTTTTTCATTTGTGGACGTACGCCGAAGGGTTACTTGCGAATGATGCGGAGCAGTTCCAGCAGGAACTTTCCGTCAATGACCCCGAAGGAAGCCAATACGATCAAGGCGAGGAAGACCAGCACCGAGAGTGCAGCCAGTCCGCAGACCGTGAGGATTGCGACCTCCGAGGAGAGAAATGCTTCCATGGAAGCAGGCATTCGTCACGTGACACCAGAGGCATTACGTCCCTTTCTTTTTTGGATTTATGCCAGAGCCAGACGGCTCGACTACCGATGACCATCAATTGCATCGTAGATGACAGCAATTGCTGTGTTCGCTCTAGAATATAGTATAGCAGGAATACAAGATGTCAGCAAGGAATCTTGAAGGGGATTCTATGGAGTAGGGAGTGTTATACTCTGCTGCTCGTTAGGCTTCTGTAGAGGGCGCTGGCCTGCTGGCTTCTGGCTGTGGGAAATGCTCGGGCAGGAAACGCAACAATGGCCGATAGACAGCGAGGAAGAGGCCAACCTCCATCGGATAGCAGAGGAGGTTCTTGATGAGACGGCTCAGGAAGATGGCCGAAGCGGCCTTGTGGTAGAAGACGGTCAGCCAGAGCGTGTTGAGGCCCAGGTGGATGAAGACCATGACGAGGAAGAAGGGGATGCAGGCGCGCCGCAGCGTGACGCGCTTGCGATAGAAGAACCAACCGTAGATATAGCCTGTGAGAAAGCCGGAGACGAGAAAGCCCGGGAAGAAGATACTCGTGCCGAGCAGGGTCGTGCCGATGAAGTCAGCAGCCGCGGCAACGAGACCAGCCTTCATGGGCCCGTACATTGCACCATAGATGGCAATCGGCAAAAAGCCGAACGTGATGCGCACGAAGATCGTCTGGATGGCAAAGACATAGGAGAAGAGGACAGCCAGGGCCACGGAGACACCGGCATAAACGAGTGGCTTGACGGAGAATCTAGACATTAAAAAAGACCTTCCTTTCCATTGTGATTTGTGACACAAGTCCCTAGCTTCAGCTACGGGGATAGCCTCATAAGCAATTAATTAGCGCATAGAGAACACTGTATGTAGAGCTCAGCAATGACCGAGACAGGACAGCATCTGAACTGCTGTTATGCGAAAGCATAAGAAGTTCATAAGAGAACTGCGTTGAGGGTAGTGCCTCTCCGCAAATGACAAGCCCCCTAATCTCATAGTTAAAACAGACAAATGGTTATTTGAAAACGTTCATATTTCCAATCCTGTTAAACTTATCATGTTGTAGGTATCTAGACTTTGTGATATAATAAAATCAAGGAATTAAGCATGAGGAGGTGGCGATATGGTTAAACAAAGAAGAGACTGCTTCATTCTCCAATTCAGACTGAAAACGGAACGATGGCAGGAAGATGTCATTGACAGCCGTCTGGAAGCTGGGCGAAAGATGTATAATACTCTTACTAGCAAGAGTCTCAAACGGCTGAAAGAGCTCAAGAAAACAAAAGCGTATCGCAACCTCATCGAACGCCTGAATAAGGACAAAGAGCATGATAAACTAATCTGGGATGAAATCCATCAGCTCAGGCAAAAAGCTGGCTTAACAGAATATGGGCTTTCTCGTATGGTCACACCGATACGGCAGCATTTCAAGAAACAAATCAACGCCCCTATTGCACAAACTCTTTCCAAAAGGCTCTGGAAATCTTTTGAGAAATTATTCTATGGTGATGGAAAACGAATCCACTTCAAGAAATACGGACAGCTCAATTCGCTGGAAGGGAAGACAAACGATACAGGAATTCGATTCAAGACAATTACCCGCACCTGCGAATGGTCAGGGTTGAAGATACCCGTCCTTGTTGATGAAACCAACCTCTATGAGGTGGAATCTCTTACACATCCCATCGCTTACTGCCGTCTCGTGCGAAAGTTCGTGAGGGGAAAAAAGAAATACTACTTGCAGATCATCTTCCGAGGAGAGAAGCTAGCCAAGCGACGTAAGTCGGATGGCAGTTTCGTTCACATCCTTGGCAAAGGAGATGTCGGTATCGATATCGGTACATCGACCGTAGTATGGTCTTCCGAGTCTTCGGTAAAGATTGTAGAACTTGCCAATAGAGCACAGGGGCACGAACGTGAAAAGCAACTGCTTCAGCGCAAGCTGGACAGAAGCAAACGAATGAATAATCCGGATAACTACAATGAAGATAGAACTACGAAAAAAAGCACTCATCTCTGGACTCGTAGCAAACGATATGTAAAGACCTTGCTCCGTCTCAAAGAAGTCGAGCGTAAGCAGGCTGCGATCAGGAAACTGCAGCACGAACTGCTTGCAAACGAACTTCTCAGACAAGGGGATACCTTCTATGTCGAGACCATGAACTTCAAGGGATTGCAGGCACGGGCGAAGAAGACCGAGAGAAATGAGCAAGGCAGATTCAAGCGTAAGAAGCGCTTCGGCAAGTCTTTAGCCAATCGGGCACCTTCTATGTTTCTAGCAATCTTAAAACGTAAGTTGAGTTACTTCGGTAAACCGTTAATCGAGATTGATACCTTCTCAGCGCGTGCTTCCCAATTCAACCATATCGATGGGTCCTATCAGAAGAAAAAGCTCTCTGAACGCTGGAACACCATAAATGGCATGAAAGTCCAGCGAGATATGTATTCCGCTTTCCTCATCATGAACATCAATCCAGACTTGAAGACGTTCAACCTTGAAAAATGCAACAAAAGATTTGAGGATTTCCTGCACCTGCATAATCAGGAAGTCAAACGATTGCGTGGAAACAGAAATCTGAGCTGTATCGGGATATAAACCGTAACACGATTAGAAATATAAGGTCTTGAAACGGGCCTTGCGGGCGCTAATGAGTTCAATGGAACTCTTGCCCGTGAAAGTTTTAAGGAAAATAGTCAGCACTTGCATCTTTCGAGAGCAAGAAGAGCTATTGTACTTAAGAACCCCCTGGTGTTAGCTATGGGGAGTTTCAGGCGCAAGCATTTACTCTGCTTATTTTTAATCGATGTCTGTAGTATAGCGCAGATTTTTCTGCTTTGCAACAGCAGCGTCGACAGATGAGATTTGATTGACTTTTCTCTATTTTTATAGTATGCTTTGCATAAGTAAAAGAGCGAACCTGGGATGGTCGGCTCGATATATTTGGTGATTGAAAAGTTTTTAGCCATACAAGCAGCGTGCGCCAACGTCTATGGCCACTGTATATCCTGAAGAAGTCATCCCCGCAAGGACGGCTTTTCATTTATGGATGTACGCCGAAGGAGTATTTCCAAATGATGCGGAAGAGTCTCAGTAGGAACTCTCCATCAAAAGGCAATCTTGATGTGCTGACACAGAGGGGGAGAAAAGATTCATGAAGGACAGAATTTCTTTTTCTCAATATATACGCATGCGGGAGCGTACTCATGATTATGCTACAGCTCTGGCCCGAACGAATCTTGCTGTGCAACTGCTCAAGCGGCGCAAAGCCAAGAGCGATTCCGAGGGCATCACGTATCTTGAACTGATGTGGCTGTTGGATAACCACATCGTGCAAACGTTTTACCGTCGGTATGGTATTGATGTACAATACGTCACCGTAGGTGACATGTATGGCTATGGTCGGAAGGTCGGTGTACATCCGCCGATTTGTATGCGAGATGACCTTTTAGAAAACCTTGCCATGATTGCAACAGGATCCAGCCGTATAGATGCACCAGACGGGAAAAAGTTCCATTTGCGTGATGAGTTAGAAAAAGGAACGAGTCTGCTGCAAGCGATTGACGAAGGTGCCATGTTTGCTGTGGGAAATTCGTGGCCAAGTCGATGCCGGGCAAAAGGATGCCTGCATCATCATGACGCAGGTGTTTATCTTCCGGTTTTCCAGATTCTTACACTATTGGTCGTTATGGGATGGTTTAAGGGATATTTACCCATTTTGGGAACATGGGTGAATTGCAGTTCTTATGGAATCGACGAGAACGAACCAAAGCATCCGCTACTGAAGCTGGGACTTGTGCCTGAGCCTTGTTTTTCGCCAGAGTGGTTTGACTGCGGAATCTTGTGGATTAATCGGCATGATGGCAGACTTGTCTTGCAGAACGATAATACTGCAACAGTAGAGCAATACAGCTTTGCTGAATGGTGCAGTGGCAGCGTAGAACACAGTCTGCACTGGCTGATATCGCAGAAATTATTGGCAGATTTACATTAAATGGCATTTCAGTATCTTCGATTTTGTTAATTTCTGTTACATGAAACGAAAATGGCTTATGCTGTTTTATTTTACAGATTACCGCTAAAAATAAAAAGTACGGGAAGTATTTATTATCTATTATACTACGGATTATGGTATTCTGATTCCATTTGAACTTGATCATGTCGAATACCTCCAACACGTTTCATTTTACCGACTTCGAGTATAGCACAGCCAAAACTGCCTTGTCACTTTGCCAGCTTCTGTAGTACAATGATATCGACAGAGCGTTTGTTCTGTTATACGTTTGTTCTGTTATATAGGTGATAGTTTTTGTATAAGGGGGCGGTCTTAATGGACAGGGAACGGAAAGTTGAAGCGCCGCAGCCGCATACGCAGCTGACACATGCGATCGGGACGGACCGGGCGATCATCATGGGGGACCCGGCGCGGGTGGATACGATTGCGAAGCTCATGGATGACCCGCAGCCGTGGGCGTTTAACCGCGAATACAAGTCGGTCGTCGGCACATACCGCGGTCAGCGGATCTTGGCGATGTCGACGGGCATCGGGGCGCCGTCGGCTGGCATCGGTGTCGAGGAACTCCACAATGTCGGCGTGAAGTACGTCATCCGCGTGGGCTCGGCTGGCGCGATGCAGAAGGACATCCCGCTCGGCAGGCTCGTGATTGCGGAGGGGGTCGTGCGCGATGACGGTCTCTCGCGCAAGTACGTGCCGGAGATCTATCCGGCCGTGCCGTCGTACCGGCTCCTGCACCTCGCGCACCGCTACGCGCCGCAGGCGGTCTACGGCATCGTGCGCTCGCATGACGGCTTCTATGTCGACGACAATGCCGAGGTCGAGTCGTTCTGGTCGAAGAAGGGCATCAAGGCGGACGACATGGAGTCGGGCATTCTCATGGTCATCGGCAGGCTGCGCGGCATAGAGACGCTGTCCATCCTCAACAACGTCGTGCTCTATCAGGGTGACCTTGCGGAAGGCGTCAACAGTCTCGTCAACAGTGCGGACCTCGTGGCGCAGGGCGAGCGCGACTCGCTGCTGACGGCGCTGAATATCCTGTCGGACAAGGAAATGGAGAAGTGACATGACGAAACACAATTGGTTCTACAGCCAGCTCTTCACGAACTGGAAGCGCTTTGAGGTCATCTACGTGACCATCCTGATTCTCTTGCAGCTCGCGGTCTTTGCTATCGTGCCGGACAGCCCGATCGGCATGATCTCGGGCGTCGCGGGTGTCATCTGCCTCGTCTACGGTATGAAGGGGCGCAAGATTTCCTTTATCTTTGGCTTTATCCAGTGCGTGGCGATGACGTACGTCGCGTGGATCAGCCATGCGTACGGCTCGTTTGCGATGGACATCGTCTACGTCATCTCGCAGCCGATTGGCT
>OGOP01002691.1_pt1 | contig 10676 bp, 11 predicted proteins | sample 1552591 | NCBI WGS metagenome assembly OGOP01 (sample SAMEA2580120, study PRJEB22360) | human gut metagenome | biome: human gut; feature: human-associated habitat; material: faeces | place: Denmark | collected 2008/2010 | reverse complement strand
GGCTGGCCAATTTTGTGAACGACGAGTTGTGGGGCAGGATAACCGACGTGCCGTGGGCGGTACGTTTTCCGAGCGGGGGTTATCTGCCGCGGCATCCGTCGCAGCTGTATGAGGCAATGTTTGAGGGCGTGCTGATGTTCATCGTGTTGAACGTGTTGTGGCGTTACAAATGGGTGCGCGAGAGACACGGTTTTGTTTCGGCCGCGTTTGTGGCTTTGTACGGGGTTTTCCGAATTGCCATGGAACAGTTTCGCGAGCCGGACGAACAGATGGGATTCTTTTTCAACTCGTTTACAATGGGACAGATTTTGTCGTTGCCGCTGGTGCTGCTCGGCGTGTTTGTGATGGCGCGTTTGGCTATGCTCAGGAAAGAACACTCCTAGTTTTTTAGGCTTTGGAAGTGACGTTTTGGGTAAATTTGTAAGTTTTTTGCAGGGCCTTATGGGCACGAACCAGAACTTCGACTGAGTTGGCGTCGCTGCGTTTTTTTTCGGAAACCGCACAGGACACGGTCAGTTTTATCGGCTTTTTGCGGCGGCCGAGCATAAATTCGGCCGAGGCGACGGCACGGCGGATTTTTTCCAGCCGGTCGAAGCCTTCGTTTTTGTCTTCCTTTTTGAAAATGATGACGAATTCGTCCGGCGTATAACGATAAACCTGATTTTCAAATTCAGTTTCGGTAATGCGGGAAGCAATCATTTTCGTAAGCGCGTTTTGCCCCATGCGGCCAAAGACCTGACCGAGCTTTTCGTAATCGTCGATACAGACAATGCCGACCGAGTATTTGAGCGGAAAATTTTTGGCGTTGATTATAAACGCGTTGCGTCCGGCAAGTCCGGTCAGGACATCGCGGTAGGTGGAATAATAAATATCCTGAACGACGGCGACGGCAATGCTGAGCATGGCGGCGGCAAAGAAGATCGTCAACGCCGAGGGCAGCAGCGAATAGTAAAAGCCGAGGAAAATTTCAAAACCGGCAAAAAACAAAGCGGTGTCGACAATGGAACCGCTGACCGACGCCCGGATGAAAAAAGCGCAAAGCATGAGGGCAAAGAATATCAGGCTGAGGCCGTTGAGACCGGAAGAAGGCGTGTCGCTAAAGTTCCATGCCGGAGCCAGCCCCGCAGCGCTCAGCTTTTCGGCAACGGCAAACTGGGCAAAGACCGAGAGCAGGAGCCAGACGTTTTCTTTCCGCAACAGTTTGCCGCCGGGCAAAAAGTAAAAAATCGTCAGATTGAGCGGCAGGAAAAAGCAAAGGTTAAGGTATTCGGCCGAAGACTGATAGCTTTCGCCGCCGTTCTTTTTGACATAGTTTATCAAAATATAGCTCAAAACGGTTATCAGGATAAAAAAGACCGGTTTGCGGCTGTCGAAGTAGAGCAAAATCAGAAAAGTTGCGAAACTGAGAACGTAAAACAGGCTGTGCAGCGTAAGCAGCGAAGATTCAGGAAACGGGTTGGCCGCATAGAACCCGATAACTCCGGCACCGAAAACCAGTGCCGGCAGAAACGTGTTTTTCAGCAGCGGCAGAATCTTTTCCAAGCTTATGTTCAGTTTGAGCACCCTGTTTCTCCCTTATGCCGTATCATAGGCGGGAAGTGGTTTAAATTTTGTTTACGCATTTTAAAATCGAACTGTCGCCGTAAGAATAAAAGCGGTATTTGTGCTCCATGGCGTAGCGGTAGGCCGCCTGCATGCGTTCGGTGCCGGCGATGGCGCAGATGAGCATGAACAGCGTCGATTTGGGCAGATGGAAATTGGTGATGATGTAGTCGATGATTTTGAACCTGTAGCCCGGCGTGATGAAAATGTCGGTTTCGCCGGTAAAAGGGTGCAGGATTCCGTTGTCGTCGGCGGCGCTTTCCAACAAGCGCAGAGAGGTTGTGCCGACGGCGATAATGCGGTTGCCGTTCTTTTTCGCTTCGTTTATTATCTTGCAGGCGTCCGGGGAAATGACGCCGTATTCGGCGTGCATCTTATGGTCTTTGGTGTCTTCGACTTTGACCGGCAGGAAAGTTCCGGCGCCGACATGCAGGGTCAGAAAAACCTTTTTGACGCCTTTTTTATCCAAAGCCTCCAGGACGCGCGGGGTAAAATGCAGGCCGGCGGTCGGTGCGGCAACGGCACCTTCGTGTCTGGCATAGACGGTCTGATAATCTTCTTTGTCGTTATATTTGCTCCACAGGCCATCGGCGGGTTTTTCGCGTTTGATATAAGGCGGCAACGGCATTGAACCGTATTTTTCCAGGTAATGGCCGAGATTTTTCGGGTCGCAGTCGAATTTGAGCAAAACGCCGTCTTCGCCGTTTTTTTCCAGGACTTCGGCGGTGAAATCCGATTTTTCGGCCGGGATTTCGGCGGTGTAAAAGGCAACCGTGTCGCCGGGGCGCAGACGTTTGGCATTTTTTATGAAGGACTGCCAGCGGATGCCGTCAACCGGGTGGTAGAGCGTGACTTCAACCTGAGCTTCGCCGCGTTTGCCGTAAAGCCGCGCCGGAATGACCTTGGTGTCGTTGAAAACGAGAACGTCGCCTTCGTGCAGGATTTCGGGCAGTTCATAGAAAACGCGATCGGTTATCCTGTCTTCTTCGGACAAGTCCAAAAGTTTGGAACTGTCTCTCGGGCTGGCCGGTTTGTCGGCAATCAGGCTGCGGTCGAGGTCAAAATCAAAAATATCCACTTTCATGCTTTTTCGTCCTTTATTTTCAGGCTGTTATATTATATAAACTTGCCTGACGCAAGTTATTTTTAAGGAGCTGAAAAAAATGAGAATAGCCTATCAGGGCGTGGCCGGCGCTTATTCGCACATTGCCTCAATGACGGTTTATCCCGGGCAGGAATATCTGCCCTGCGACACTTTTGAAAAAGCCATGAACCTGGTAAGCGAAGGAGAGGCCGATCTGGCGATGATTCCGGTGGAGAACTCCAATGCCGGGCGGGTTTCCGACGTGCATTTTCTGCTGCCGCAGACCGGTTTGCATATTATCGGCGAGTTTTTTCTGCCGATTAATCATCAGTTGCTCGGTTTGCCCGGGACCAAACTTGCGGACGTAAAATCGGCTTCGTCGCATCCGCAGGCGCTGGCGCAGTGTTCGGAGTTTCTGAAAAGACACGGCATTAAGCCGACGGCGCGCATTGACACGGCGCTCAGCTGTCAGGACGTGCTGAAGTTTCAGGATAAGTCAATAGCCGCAATCGCCTCCAAACTGGCCGGCGAAATTTACGGGCTGGACGTGGTGGCGCCGAATATTGAAAACGCCCGCAACAACACGACCCGTTTTCTGATTATGGCACGGGAACCGGAAATTCCCGAAGACGACGGCGGCGAATTTATCACTTCGTTCATATTCAAGGCCAAAAACATTCCGGCGGCATTGTACAAGGCGCTGGGCGGCTTTGCCACTAATGGCATCAACATTACAAAACTTGAGAGTTATCTGCTGGAAGGGAAGTTTGTTTCGGCGCAGTTTTATGCCGAGATAGAATCGCACCCGTCCAGAAAAGCTTTTCATAATGCTTTTGATGAGCTGAAATTCTTTTCAGAATCCATTCATGTTCTGGGAACATATCGCGCCAATAAGTACAGATACCTGTAATAAATACGTTTTGACGGCGTTCCGCATGCTAAGATTTGCGTTCGATGATGAAGTGTGCCAGTTCCTTTAAGGTTTGGGCCTTATTTCCGAAGATGTCCAAAACCTGCTCGGCTTCGATTATGAAGTCTTTGGCAATTTGTTTGGCTTTGGACAGGCCGTAGATGCCGACAAAGGTAATTTTTCCCTGTTCGGCGTCTTTGTTCAGGGTTTTGCCGACCAGCGCCTGGTTTCCTTCGACGTCGAGAATGTCGTCGGCAATCTGGAAAGCGATGCCGATACGGCGCGAGTAGTCAATCAGCGCCTGATATTTTTCGCCCTGCGCGTTGCCGAGGACGGCGCCGGCTTCGCAGGCGTAACGGAGCAGGCGGCCGGTCTTCATTTCTTCAATGTTTTTAATCAGTTTTTCGGGTTCGGCGGGGTTTTTGAGGTTTTCGGCGTAAAGGTCAAGCATTTGCCCGGCAATCATGCCGTTGAAAGCGCCGGCGGCTTCGGCCAGAAGTTTGACCAGGCGGCTGCGGATGACCGGCCGCGGATGCGTCTTTTCGTCGCTGATGATTTCAAAGGCATAGGTCAGCAGACCGTCGCCGGCCAGAATGGCGGTGGCTTCGTCAAACTGCTTGTGGCAGGTTGGTTTGCCGCGGCGGAGGTCGTCATTGTCCATGGCGGGGAGATCGTCGTGAATGAGCGAATAGGAATGTAGCACTTCAAGCGCGACAGCGGTGCGGAAAGATTTTTCCTCCGGTACGCCGAACAGGGCGGCGCACTCGCAGACAAGGAAAGGCCGCAGGCGTTTGCCGCCGTTCATGACCGAATATTCCATGGCCTGAACCACTCTTTTTTCGGGGCCGGCTGGAAGGGTAAAGAATTCGGGCAGGCAGTCGTTGAAACGCCGGGAAAAGGCGGTCAGTTTTTCTTTAATGTCGGTCATGTCGCATCGTCCGTAATCAGTTTTCGATTTTATCCAGTTCGCTCAGTTTTGTTTCGCCGTCGGGGGTAATTTCGATTTTTTCGATTTTAAGCTGTGCATCTCTGAGCTTGTTTTCGCAGAGCTTTTTGAGGCTTACGGCGCGTTCGTAAGCGGTAACGGCGTCGTCAAGCCTGATGCGTCCGCTTTCCAGCTCGCGAACCAGATTTTCAAGCCGGGCAAGCGCTTCTTCAAAGCTCAGGTCCTTAATGTCTTTTTCTTCCATTTTGTTTCTCTCCGTTAGGTTTAGGCCATCATATTATAATAATTTTCCGATGGCAACTCGGAATCTCTACTTTATGCCATCATCAACAAGTATATATAGCAATTGGTTTGTCTAGAACTGTTTTGCGCCTTGGAATCATGCTAAATTAGAATCAGTTAAATGAGGAGAAGCGAGATGAAGAATTTAGCGATAGTACCGGGGTCAAAGCTGCTGAAAGCGATGGGCAACGCGCGGCGTCTGGAAATTTTGTATTATCTGATGCAAAACGAGATGAACGTGACCGAACTTGAAAAGGCTGTCGGCCTGAGCCAGTCGGCCCTGTCGCAGCATCTGGCCATTTTGCGGGCGGAGAACGTGGTCAAAACCCGGCGGGAGGCGCAGACGATTTATTATTCGATTAAAAGCGAAAAGGCGCTGAAGATTTTGCAGCTTCTGGACAGTTTGTATAATCAGCCTTACAAATAGGCAAAACAAAGCCGGGGTCAGTTCCCGGCTTTTTCGCCAATTTCAATGCGGTGGTGTTCGGCGTCGTAAGAAATGCTCAGTTTCCCCTCTCGCAGCGCCACGGCGTCCCGGCCGAAGATTTCAAAACGCCAGCCTCGGAGAACGGGATTTTTTCTGTCGGAAAAAACCGCCAGCCGTTTGAGATCGTCGTCGGAAGCAATCAGCCGGGGAATTACGCCTTGTTCCTGCGAGCGGATTTTCAGAAGCAGGCGCAAAAGTTCGTATAAGGCCGCGGCGCCGACCGGCAGCATTTTTTCGTGCTCGGGTTTGACATAGGCCGAAGGCGGAATTTTAATGGCTTTTTGAATGACTTCCAGAATTTCTTCGCCCAGTTTGCCGGTAACGACATCTTTGCGGATGTTGCGGATTTTTTCCAGATCTTCGCGACAGTCAGGGCAGGCGGCGGCAATGTTGAGCAGGCAGTCGTCCCTGATAATGCTCTGGCGCGGCGTATCTTTGCTTTGCGCCCGGCGTTCGCGCCAGGCGGCAAGTTCGCGCAGAACGGTCAGCAGGCGGCCGTTGTGCGACCGGTGTTTGATTTTCTGCCAGACGTCTTCGGGATGCACGATATAGGTTTCAGGGTCGGCAAGAGCGGCAAATTCTTCGTCAAGCCAGTGTCCGCGGCCGCTTTCGGCCAGTTTGCCGCGCAGATGTTCATAAACGGGTACCAGATGGGTAACGTCGGAAAGCGCATATTCAAGCTGTTTGGCGTCCAGCGGGCGCAGACTCCAGTCGGAAAGGCGGCAGCTTTTGTCCAGCTGAATGCCGAGAATGGTTTTGACCAGGTTTTCGTAGCTGATCGCTTCGCCGAAGCCGAAAACCTGAGCGGCCGTCTGCGTGTCGAACAGCGGTTCGGGAATGAAACCGGCCTGATGGTAAATGATTTCGATGTCCTGGCGGCCGGAATGGAAGACTTTGACCACTTCCGGGTTGTGCAGTACGGCGAAGAAGGCTTCCAGTTCAATTCCGGGCGCCAGCGGGTCAATGATGGCGGCTGTGTCCGGCGCGGCGACCTGAATCAGGCAGAGTTTGGCGTAGTAAGATTTTTCGCGCAGGAATTCCAGATCTACGGCAATGAAAGGCTTCCGGTTCAGTTCCTGACAGAAGCTTATCAGTTCCGATGTGTTTTCAATCAGTTTCATAAAATTCAATCCGTTGTTTTCAAGCTGCTTTCAGCATAGTTCCTGATGTTTAATATTTTTTTAAGGCCGGTGCAAGCCGTTTTTGACGGAAAAGCCGATTTTCGGTGCTGATTTCTTAAGTTTTGCTTGCTTTCGGGAGAAATTCGTTTTAACAATTAAATCTAAATTATAATAACGAAAATGAGGTTTTTTATGAACAGCTATCGTACTCACACCTGCGGCGAACTGAGAAGTTCGGACGTCAACAAGGAAGTTAAGCTTGCGGGGTGGATTCACCGCAAGAGAAATCTGGGCAATCTCTGTTTTGTGGATTTGCGAGACCATTACGGCATTACCCAGTGTGTGTTCGACAGCTCCTCCGACTTGTTTGAAAAAATCGAGGCCATCCGTCCCGAATCGGTTATCGGCATCAGCGGCAAAGTCATGATGCGCGAGAGCATCAACAAAAATATTCCGACCGGCGACATCGAAATCAAGGTCGATGCCCTTGAGGTTTATTCCGAGGCTGAAATTCTGCCGTTTCAGGTCGCGGTGGAAGACGATGCGCCGGAAGAAATGCGCCTTAAGTATCGGTTTCTGGATTTGCGCAAAGACCGCATTCACAAAAACATTTTGCTGCGCTCGGCGGTTATTCAGCGTTCCCGCGAACTGATGCGGGAGCAGGGCTTTACCGAATATCAGACGCCGATTTTGACCGCTTCGTCGCCGGAAGGCGCGCGGGACTTTCTGGTGCCGTCAAGGCTGAATCCGGGGCGCTTTTATGCCCTGCCGCAGGCGCCGCAGCAGTTTAAGCAGCTGCTGATGGTTTCGGGGTTTGACAAATATTTTCAGATTGCGCCGTGTTTCCGCGACGAAGACCCGCGTGCGGACCGTTCGCCGGGCGAATTTTATCAGATGGATATGGAAATGTCTTTTGCCACGCAGGACGACGTGTTTAAGGTTATTGAGCACACGCTGGGGACAATCTTCAACGAATTTGCCAACGGCAAAAAAGTCGACCAGGCGCCATATGTCCATATTCCGTTCCGCGAGGCGATGATGAATTATGGTTCCGATAAGCCGGATCTGCGCAATCCGCTGGTTTTGCAGAATGTTACCGGACTGTTCGGAGAATCGGGTTTCGGCGTTTATGACAATCTGGCCAAAGAGGGCAGGGTTATTAAGGCGATGGTTGTTGCCGGCGCCGGCGAGAAGCCGCGCTCTTTCTTTGACAAGCTTGATGCTTATGCCAAGGAAGAAGGCATGGGCGGCATTGCCTACATCGCTTATGCAGCCGGCGGCGCCAAGGGTATTGCCAAACTGCTGAGCGCCGAAAAGCTGGAGGAATTTAAGAAAGAAACCGGCGCTAAGGACGGCGATGCGGTTGTCTTTATGGCCGGCAAGGGCATGAAGTTTGACAAGTTTACCGGCCGTTTGCGCAACAAGGTCGGCGAAGAACTCGGCCTGATTGATGAAAATGCGTTTAAAATGTGCTGGATTGTCGATTTTCCGTTTTATGAAGAAAACGAAGAAACCGGCGCTGTTGAATTTTCGCATAATCCGTTCTCGATGCCGCAGGGCGGAATGGATGCACTGAACGGCAAGAATCCGTTGGACATTTATGCTTACCAGTACGATTTTGTCTGCAACGGCGTAGAACTGCTGTCGGGCGCGGTGCGCAACCATAAGCCGGAAATTATGTATAAGGCTTTTGAGATTGCCGGTTATGACCACAGCGTTGTCGACAGCAAATTCGGCGGCATGATAAGCGCATTTAAGTTCGGCGCGCCGCCGCACGCCGGTTCGGCCTACGGGGTTGACCGGCTGGTAATGCTGCTTTTGGACGAACCGATTATCCGCGACGTGATTTTATTCCCGTTGAACGGCAAGGCGCAGGATTTGATGATGCAGGCGCCGAACTTCGTTACGCAGCAGCAGCTTGACGAACTGCATATCAAAGTGGTTGAAGACGAAAAGAAGTAACAGAAACAGCCCCGCTTACCGGCGGGGCTGTTTTGTTCCGTTGGGCCGCATTCCGAGATACAGGCCGTTTTCGGCGAGGTAGTTTTTCAGCTTGGAGGTTTCTTTTCCGCCGATGTGGTCCTGAAAATATTTTTCCGTTCGGAGCATAATCTGCCAGACGTAAAAGATTCCCAGCTCGTTCAGGCGTTTGTTCAGACCGTAGGATATGAAGAACGACATGTTTCTGACGGGTGCCATGAGCTTTTTGTTCAGAAAGGGATCGCCGCCGAAAAAGTTGAAAAATTCGCGGTTGACCTGCTGCAAGACTTCGTTTTGCTTTTGTTTTCTGACAAAGAGCTGCCGGGTTCGATGTTCGGCAATTTTGGCTTCGATGGCAGCCAGGTCCTGACGGTAAGAACGGCGCAGATAAAGCAGCTGCGCATAAGTAGCGTTTTCGATGTCCATTGTTTTTTTCCCATAAAAAAAGGCACATCTTCAACAGAAGGGTGCCGGGGAGTTCACAAGCCTCAACAACGCGACTACTTTGGCCTTTAGAGTTTCCTCCTGAACATGCGCCAAAGTCTCCCCGACGAGAGTCGGGGATATAAGCATTAACGGACTATATCCAATCCGTTGTTGTCGAGGTCTGTGACAACCCCGAACCGTTTTCCGGTTCTGACCGCCGGAGATTTCCGGACGGCTGAATTCAAAGTAATTGAGAATTGGCGGAAGTGCAAGCGAAAAATTGTTTCGGGAGGAACAGTTTTTTTGAAAAAGTTGTTGACTTGTAATTTAAAATGGCATAAATATTCCCTTGTTCGACAGATTGCTTCATCGTCTAATGGTAGGACAGCGGACTCTGACTCCGTTAATCTTGGTTCGAATCCAGGCAAAGCAGCCACAGTTCAAAAATCGCCAGAAATGGCGATTTTTTCTTTTTAAATCAAGCATTTAAGATGGTTCGAAGATTAGGCACCTAATATGTCTCACACCGGATAATCTTCGAACTATTTGCAATGAGTTTCTTTTAAAATCAATAAGTTAAGTTCGAATAGCATACAGCCACCCATTGATGAATTACCGTAAGAACAATTAAAATAAATTCTTTATATATGAAAACAAAGATTCACTACATACGCCTTCTAGCAAATCATCATCAAAATTACATTTTAGAGTTGCAGAATATGAGTTTCCGTCTTCTGCATTTTTTCCATATTTTTTTGTAGCATCTATAAGGCAAGAAAGAGCAAAATTATCATGTACATCATCATTAGCAATCAATTCACTAACATACAATATTGGCATATCTTCTACCCGTCTCTTTGGAAGATTCATTCTAATAGTGTATATCATACTTGTTTTATATGCTATATATGGTACAGATTGATAACCTGTTATACCATAATCATAATTTATTGTACTCTGTGAGCGTCCACTATAATTATAATTTCCATACCCTCTACTAATTTCACCATATGTAGTCGTATCAATAGATTTTATGCCTGTTTTCCCATAGGTAGGCATAACAGTATACCCGCTATGAGATTCATTATCATACTCAATTGTTGCAATATAGTCAGTATCTGCATCGTTATCATAAACTAAGTCAATTCCATAATCCTTAAAGTTTTGGGATATTTTATGCCCCTCCAGTGCGTGACCGCCAACAAATTTAATTGTTTTCCGGTTCCCTTTTTCTATATTACTATCAAGATTGTTACGTAATGTATAATCGTACTGAGTTGCACAAGCAGTTAAAAACAAAGTTATTATAACTAAATATTGTTTCATAAGACAATCCTCATAAAATCAAATCACAATTTAATCTTAAATCATCATTGATTGAAAATCAATGATTTAATTAAATCACCTCATAATAGTCGAATTTAATTTTCTAAAGCAAACCTATATCAAAACCTAAAACCGTTTATTTTGGGTTAAAAATTAGCTCTTTAATTGTGTGTTTTCGATATTTTATGATATTCCTTTAAGAACATTTCTTTTCCGCCATAAGAATTAAACCAACGAATAAAATTATTTCTGGTTTTATCTTCTATACATTCGTAAGAAATTTTACAATCATTACCATTAACAGATATATAAAAATTATTGATAATATTGCCAGCAATGTGACAACAACCAAAAAAATTCTTTGCTTCCGGATTATATGTCAATTCGACTGGAAAATTACCTAAAAGTGATTGAAGTTTATCTATCAGCTCCTTATTTTCTACATTCATCATTATTATGTCTCCTTAAAGTTTATAACTCACAATTGTAATTTAGAAATTTATTTTTCCAAT
>OGOP01002683.1_pt1 | contig 10694 bp, 10 predicted proteins | sample 1552591 | NCBI WGS metagenome assembly OGOP01 (sample SAMEA2580120, study PRJEB22360) | human gut metagenome | biome: human gut; feature: human-associated habitat; material: faeces | place: Denmark | collected 2008/2010 | reverse complement strand
TTTGTATATTGTCCGGTATTTTAAAGCTTTTGCCCTTACAGGGCGACAGGTTTGCAGCCGTAATTACCCAGGGCGATGCCCTGGGCTAAGAGCTTCTGCCCTTTACCTTTGCTTTACCCTTCGGCCAGCGATTTTCAATTCCGCTACGCGCCGGTGACCGTTGGTTCAGGGCGTGTTGGGAAAAAATTACGAAACTTCAGTTAGTGAGTCCACTTTAAAAAGTTGTTTTTGGTTCTTTTCCCTACAAAATGCCATTTGATTATCAGATGGTTACATATGAAGAAATTATCAAAAATGACTTTTTCAAGTGGGCTCAGTTAGTTAAGACAACAGCTTTTGTGGACTTGAAATTAAACATTAAATATTTCACAAAAGCTGTTGTTTCTAATTTTCTATAATTTTTGAGCACAGCGAAAGCTCAATTGGTCATATTATTTTCCTTTGCAGTAAAATTGTTCCTTAAAGAGCACAAATGTGCCCCACGTGGGGCACATTTGTGCTATAAGTAGGCATTTTGATAGAATAAGTTTTTAAAAAAAGAAATCATGAAAAAACCCTTCACCCTTCATCTATTCGCGTGAAGTGCCGATAAACACGAGGGTTTTGAGACTGAAATGGAAATTTTCACCCTTCATCACCCTTCATTACCATTCATCTTTTTGCTTTTTTCAGATTTCGGTTGACTGACACGAGTTGGGCTCATGCTTCTATTGTGACCAGTCCGAGCCATCTATTATGACCGGTCCGAGTCATCTATTATGACCCAGTTAAGGCTTCTATGATGCTTGCATAGAAACTTAAATCACTTTCAAACAAGACTTTCTCAACTCTAAGAGATGCTTATTTCTCTCTCATTATAAAAGCTCCGGAACGAACGATGCAAGGTATAAACGCGGAGCGCTTACCCAATGAAAATGAAGGGAGATGAAGGGTGATGAAGGGTGGATTTGTGCCATTCAACCCCTGAAACCCCGATAAACACAGGGGATTTCAAGGGATAGATGAAGGGTGAAGGGTTTTTGCATGATTCCTTTTTTAAAAAAAATGGATATCATGATGGAAACAGGTGTCTTATTGCTTTGCATCTCAGTGTGGGACAGATATTTAAACTTTCGCAGTGTTCAGAACTTGAGTATGCTTATATTATTATCTTTATATAATAAGGTGGAAAAGTTAACGTTGTGTTAAAAGCAAAAAAAAGTTGCTTGAAAATTTGGAAGCTATTGCTTTTTGTTATACTTTTGCAGTGTAATATTCAAGTAGTACACTAAAACAGTTAGATTATGATACAAGTAAACAATTTGAGTTTCCATTATCAAGGAGTCAAGAGAAACGTGTTCAGCGATTTCAATATGACTCTAAAGGAGAATAATATCTATGGACTTTTAGGTAAGAATGGTACAGGCAAGAGCACTTTGCTTTACCTGATCAGTGGTTTGCTGCGTCAACAGCAGGGCACTATTCTTATCGACGGGATATCTTCTTGTGATCGTCGCCCAGATGTACTTCGTGACATCTTTATAGTAACTGAGGAGTTTTTTCTCCCCAATGTTTCTCTCGATGTCTATGTGAAGATGTACCGTCCCTTCTATCCCAACTTCAGTCAGGAAGTGTTGGAAAGATGTTTGCAGGATTTCGAATTACCTCTCTCTCTTAATTTGAACGAACTCTCGATGGGACAAAAGAAAAAGGCTTATATGAGTTTTGCCCTTGCCACAGGTACAAAATACCTTTTCATGGACGAGCCCACCAATGGCCTTGACATCCCATCGAAGAGTCAGTTCCGCAAGGTGATAGCCAACAATATGACCGATGAGCGAATGTTGATTATCTCTACTCATCAGGTTCATGACATCGAGTCGCTGCTCGACCACATTGTTATTCTCAATCAGAATAATCTCTTGCTCGATGCCTCGGTGGCAGATATTTGTGAGGACTATTCCTTCGAGTACCGCACACCTGCCGAAATGGACGATACGGTACTCTATGCAGAGCCTACACTTCAGGGCAATGCCGTGATAGCCAAGCGAAAGACTGGCAGCCGGGAGACTCAGATGAACCTCGAGCTTCTCTTCAATGCAGCCATCAACGGCAAGTTGTAAATAAAGAGTGAGGTTTCTATTTTCATTTTCAAATTACTATAACTTCTGAACTTGCAAAAGTTCAAAAAAAGACAATATTATGAATAAGGTTTTAGATTTTCATCGTTTGGCAATGGTTTTGCGCTGGGACGCATTATCCAACTGGAAGAAATATGTGCGCAACACTTTAGGATTGGCTTTTGTATTTTCCACTATCTGTATTTGGTATCAGTTTAATATGCGAAGCAATGGTTATGTTACATATAATGATGTGAAGGATTTATACTTGGGAAGTGTTTCTGGTTTGTTCATGTTTATCAGTTTCATTATTTTCTTTTTCTGTGGGTCAAGAATCTTTATTAATATGAAGACCAAGGCTTCCCGCTCTTTGTTCTTGATGCTGCCAGCCACCAATATGGAGAAGTTTACTTCCCGTTTGCTGTACACCGTTTTAGGAACATCCTTGATGATTGTCGCTTCGTGGATGATAGCCGACATCATTCAGTTTGTGTTCAGCCTCTTTCTTACTCCAGGCATGCAGGGCTCTCTCGTAGGCAAGACTTTTGAAGAGTTGTTCTTGAAAGATAATTTCGACAGTTCTCACTTTATAGTACGCAATGGCACCAGCGTGTTGGGACAGACTTTCCCTGTGGGTATGCTTTTGTTATCGTTGACGATCTTTACCCATTCCTTTTTTACTTTGGGAGGCACTGTTTTCCGCAAGTCTGCCACCTTGCTGACCATTTGCTCCAGTTTCATTCTGATGTTTCTGACGGCATTGATATCTTCCTTCGTGGATGCAGATGTACTGCGTCATCTCGACCAATCCATTGAACCTAACACTTTCGGATGGCTTATGGTGATGGTTCTTCTGCTTTTGTCGGCATTCAATTACTGGGCAGCCTACAAGCTTTTCACTCATATGCAGATTATCAACAACAAGTGGTTTAACATATTGTAAAACAACTCAACTTTCGCAAAAGGGGAAGTTAAAGAATTTAAAGAAGTTAGAGAAGTTAAAGCCATATGCTTTATAACTAAATATACAACAAAAAAGGCTATTGGCTATAACTTCTAACGACCGAAGGGAGTGATAACTTCTTTAACCACTATAACTTCCGTACATGCGAAACTTCGATAAAACAATATAAAGCAAACTATGGATTTCAGCAACGACAAAGCGATATACATACAGATAGCCGAACGATTGTGCGACGAGATACTGGCAGGTAAATATCGAGAAGACGAGCGTGTGCCAAGTGTGCGTGAATATGCAGTCTTGCTCGAGGTAAACACCAATACCACAGTCAAATCGTACGACCAGTTGGCTTCAGAAGGCATCATCTACAACAAACGAGGGCTGGGTTATTTCGTATCATCAGGAGCCAAGCGACAGATCAAGAAGACTCGCAAGCAGGAGTTTATGAAAGAACGCCTGCCCGAGTTGGCCCGCCAGATGGTATTGCTCGATATTTCACTCGATGAGGTGAAGGAAGCCTTGCAGAGTAAACTCGATGAGATAGATGTAATGCCGCAATAGAAGTTTTTAACCCCCATAAATACATGAAGAAAATGAAAACAAAAATGATAATAACAGCACTGTTTGCTGCACTGAGTTTTACCAGTTGTGTCAATCTTATGAGCAAGCAGAATGTTCCACAACAAGTAAAACATCTGGATAACGAGAAAGTCATCAAGCAGTCGTTCGCCTTAAAAGACTTTCATGCCATCAGCAATGCGATAGGTATTGATGTTTACTATACTCAGTCGGCTGCCTATAGTGTTTCAGTGGAAGGCACCGAGCAATGTATAGCACAGGCCAAACTTGAAGTTACCGATGGAGTACTGAATATCATGAACAGATATGCCTATTTCTACAATACTTCCTCTTATAGTCTTAAAGTTTATATCAGTGCTCCCTCTATCGACCAAATCAGCAACAATGGAGCTTTAGATTTCTATGGCGACATCAATCAGAGTAAGTCTTTGGCGATTTCCAACCATGGTTCGTTCGATTACGACAAGGGAACAGTGAAGGCTGGCTATGTATCTATTGACAATAATGGTTCTTTAGATATTGATAATCCTATGCAGATTACAGATTCTCTCCGAATCAACAATTATGGTTCACTGGATATCAACAACGACATGAATATAGCAGGTTCTGTACATATCAACAATAATGGCTCTTTCGATGTTGATAAAATGATGCATATTACAGGTTCTGCCTTTATCAATAATTATGGTTCATTTGACGGCAGTTTTGGTCTTAAGGGAAGAGACTTCGAGGTTTCCAATTATGGCAGCTTCGACTCACATCTTACTGCCGATTGTGACCACATCAAAGTTAATTCGTTTGGATCTACCGATATGGATATAACGGGTACAACGAAGCAAATAAGTATCAATGACAAGGGAGTGACCGACATTGATACTACTCAACTCAAAGTACTCAAATAAATATTAAACCATTCAAGACAATGATTCACTTAAAAGACGTCAATAAGACCTATCAGGGTGCACAGCCCCTGCATGTGCTGAAAGGTATCAGTCTCGACATAGAGCGTGGCGAGTTTGTGAGTATCATGGGTGCATCGGGTTCAGGAAAATCTACCCTGCTCAACATATTGGGTATACTCGATAATTACGATTCGGGTGAGTACCGTCTGAATGATGTGATTATCAAAGACTTGAGCGAGACTCGGGCTGCTGAATATCGCAACAAAATGATAGGATTCATCTTTCAGTCGTTCAATCTCATCTCGTTCAAGACAGCAGTAGAAAACGTAGAATTGCCATTATTTTACCAGGGAGTGGGTCGCCGTAAGCGCCATGAGTTGGCTATGCAGTATCTCGACAAGTTAGGCTTGGCGCAATGGGCGAACCACTACCCTAACGAGATGTCGGGTGGACAGAAGCAGCGTGTGGCCATAGCCCGTGCCCTCATTACCAAACCACAGATTATCCTTGCCGATGAACCTACCGGTGCACTCGATTCCAAGACAAGTGTCGAGGTGATGGACCTGCTGAAGAAACTGCACCAGAAAGAAGGCATGACCATTGTGGTGGTGACTCATGAAAGCGGTGTGGCCAACGAGACCGACAAGGTAATACATATCAAGGATGGACTCATAGGAAGTATAGAGGACAACCGGGATCATCATCTTGTGTCGAAAGACTACGTCAAGTAAGTGAAGAACGAAGAGTAAAGAAAGAAGAATTCTAATGTCTTCCTCGTATAGTTCTTCGGCTTTACTAACTTATAAATAACTAATGCAAATGAAATTTTCATCCTTCACCTTTCACTCCTCACTCCTGTCAGAGATATGGAGTACGTCGAAGCGCAACAAGCTTCGTACATCGCTTACAGGCTTTGCCGTGGCATGGGGCATCTTTATGCTCATCTTCCTCTTGGGAGCAGGCAATGGGCTCATCAACGCCCAGTTGCAGCAGAGTGACCGATTTCTGGCCAACTCAATGGTAGTATATGGACAGAACACTTCGAAGGCCTATAATGGTCTGAAAGAAGGAAGACCTATCGACCTCAACGACAAGGATATGCTCATTACCGATCATGTCTATGCACATCAGGTAGGCGATGTGGGCGGACAGCTGCAGCAATATAGTGTGAATATCAATTATGGCGACAACTATATAGCCGACCAGACGCTGACAGGTGTTTATCCTTCCCATACCAAAATCAACAAAATAGAGATGCTGAAAGGGCGATTCATCAATCAAATAGATATGCAGCAGCACAGAAAGGTGGTTGTGATGAGTCGTAGTCAGGCCAAGGAACTGGTAAAAGACTATCGGTTGCTCGTAGGCAAGAATGTCAAGTTGGGCGACCTTTCCTTCAAGGTGGTAGGAATCTACAAGGACGATGAGACGCGACAGAATAACGAGGCATTCACCTCTTTCTATACCGTCAAGACCATTTATGCCAAGGGCGACAAGGCTGGCGACATTGAGTTTACTCTCAAGAATATGAAGAGTGTGGAAGACAATCGGGCCTTTGAGAAAAATTATCGTGCCAGCATCAACAAGAACCATCAGGCAGCTCCTGATGACGAGCGAAGTCTATGGCTGTGGAATCGCTATTTGGACAATATACAGATGAATCAGGGTATCGCCATCATCCAGTCTGCCCTCTGGATAATAGGACTCTTTACCCTACTGAGCGGCATTGTGGGCGTGAGCAACATTATGCTCATCACCGTAAAGGAACGGACCCGCGAGTTTGGTGTGCGCAAGGCCATAGGAGCCAAACCTTGGTCAATATTGAAGCTCATCATCACCGAGAGTATCATCATCACTTCGTTCTTTGGATATATAGGTATGGTGTGTGGCGTGGCAGCCAATGAGCTGATGGACAAAACCATAGGTCATACTACCGTAGATACGGGACTTTTCAAAGCAACCATGTTTGTCAACCCCACGGTGGGTATAGGTACTTGTATCGGAGCCACCATCACCATCGTGATAGCAGGAACCATTGCCGGACTCATACCTGCTATCAAGGCAGCTAAAATACGTCCTATAGAGGCGTTGAGAGCGGAATAGTCATTTAATGTTTAATGTGAAGTGTTTAATTTTTAATTAGGCTTACACCTTTAATATATGCGTTTCGATTTAGATACATATAAGGAGATTCTCGACACCATCACGAGAAACAAGAGCCGCAGTCTCTTGACAGGTTTCGGTGTGTTCTGGGGTGTGTTCATGCTCATTGTCCTGATGGGAGGTGGACAGGGACTGAAGGAATTGCTGCAAGCTAACTTCTCTGGATTTGCCACCAATACCGCAGTAATATGGGCACAGAATACCACCAAACCTTATAAAGGATTCAATAAAGGACGTTTCTGGCAGATGGAGGAAAAAGACCTGGAACGACTGCGCCAGCGGATGCCTGAGCTCGATGTAATCACCCCGCTCCTCTTCGGAGGAAGAAAAAATGTTGTCTTTGCCGACAAGAGTTTCAGTGGCAGCGCACAGGGCGTCAATTCTGATTATGCAAAAGTCTCTGTTCCAAAGATGTTTTATGGCAGATACATCAACGATATGGATGTGCGCCAGCAGCGCAAGGTATGTGTCATTGGAAAACAGATTTATAAGAATCTCTTCCCAGGTGGCGGCGACCCATGTGGCAAGACGGTCAGAGTGGATTCCACCTACTATACCGTAGTGGGAGTAGACTACCGTTCGGGAAATGGAGTGGACCTTGGAGGACAGGCCGATGAGACTATCACCCTACCCTTGTCTGTCTTGCGTACAGCCTATAATCGTGGTACGGCTGTCGATATCATAGCCGTAACGGGCAATAAAGGTGTTGTGATGAGCAAGTTGTCGCAGCGTATGCGCGAAACCATTGCACGTGCCCACTCCATTGATCCTACTGACGAAAAAGGACTCATGGTGTTCAATACCGAGGTACTCTTCCAGATGCTCGACAACCTGTTTAATGGAGTCAACTTCCTCATCTGGTTGGTAGGCATAGGCACCCTGTTGGCCGGAGCTATCGGTGTGAGCAACATCATGATGGTAACGGTAAAGGAACGCACCATCGAGATAGGAATCCGACGTGCCATCGGCGCCACTCCCAGGATGATACTGTCACAAATCATCTCGGAGAGTATTATCCTGACCCTTGTAGCAGGTATGAGTGGCATTATCTTCGGTGTGGCAATCCTGCAGCTGATAGAATTGGCCAATACCACAGACGGTGTTTTGGCTGCCCACTTCCAGGTCAACTTCTGGACGGCCATCTTCTCAGCCCTGCTCATCAGTCTCCTTGGAGGTTTGGCAGGACTGGCACCCGCTTGGCGAGCCATGAGTATCAAACCCGTAGATGCTATGCGTGATGAATAAACTATCCAGCTAAAGTTCAATAAGTTACATCATGAAAATATAAAAAAAACAACGATATGAAAAAGTATTCCAAACTGATTGTAGCGGCCATTGTCGCCTTAATTTTTGTAGGAACATTCGTCTTCCTGTATCAGAAATCTCAACCCAAAGCTACCGAGTATAGCGAGTTTGTACCTAAGATGGGTGATGTGTTGAAAACCACCGTCATAACAGGTAAGATAGAACCACGCAACGAGGTAAGCGTAAAGCCACAGATAAGCGGTATTATTACCGAAATTTGCAAGGAGGCTGGCGACTATGTGCAGGCTGGCGAGGTGATAGCCAAGGTAAAGGTGATTCCCGATATGGGACAACTTAGCAGCGCTCAGGCTCGTGTGCGCCTGGCTGAAATCAATCTGAAACAGGCACAGGTAGACTTCGGACGTGAGGACAACCTGTATAAGAAGCAGTTGGTAAGCGCCGACGAGTTCGACAAAGTAAAGCAGGCCCTCAAGCAGGCCCGCGAGGAAAAGGTGGCTGCCGAAGATGCTCTCGAAGTTGTACGTGATGGTGTGTCGAAGAGTAATGCCAATGCCTCTTCTACCCTCATACGTTCCACTATCTCGGGTATTATTCTCGATATTCCTGTCAAGGTGGGCAACTCAGTCATTCTTTCCAATACCTTCAATGATGGTACTACCATAGCCAGTGTGGCAAATATGAACGACCTTATCTTCCGTGGCAACATCGACGAGACTGAGGTGGGAAATCTTGTTATAGGAATGCCGATGAAGATCACCATTGGTGCCATGCAGGATCTTAAGTTTGATGCCGACTTGGAGTATATTTCTCCTAAGGCTACAGAGAACAATGGTGCCAACCAGTTTGAGGTGAAGGCTGCTGTTCGTTCTGTCAAGGGTGGCAAGATTCGCTCTGGCTATAGTGCCAATGCAGAGATAGTTCTGGCCAAGGCCTTGAATGTGGTTACCGTGCCCGAGAGTGCCATCGAGTTTAGTGGCGACAGTACCTTTGTATATATTGTCAAGGGTAGTGGTGAGAAGAAAACCTATGAGCGCAAGCAGGTGGTGACAGGACTGAGCGACGGCGTGAATATCGAGATCAAGAAGGGCTTGTCGCTGAAAGACAGAGTGAGAGGTCCTGAGATTGTGGCAGACAACAAGGATGATGAATAAGCATACTAATAAATAAAGCATGAAAATGATGAATATCCGTTTTACTATATTGTCGGCAATGGCTTTCTGCGCCTTGGGCGAGGCTCAGGCACAGAAGGCATGGAGCCTTCGCCAGTGCATCGACTATGCTTTAGAGCACAATATCACGGTGAAGCAGATGCAGAACATACGCGAGCAGCAGGCTTTGCTGCTCAATACCAATAAGAACTCTCGCCTACCCGACCTCAATGCCTCGGTTGGCGAGAACATCTCCTTCGGTCGTGGACTGACGGCACAGAATACTTACGAAGACCGTACCACCAGTTCTACCTCTTTCTCATTGGGAACAACAGTCTCTCTCTTCGATGGCAACAAGACGACCCACAACATACGTCTTAGCAAACTCAATCTTGATGCAGCTGATGCCGACCTGAGTAAGGCACGCAACGATTTGAGTATGAATGTGGCCAAGGCATACATCGAGGCTCTCAATAATATGGAGATAGCCGATGTGGCTCGCCGACAGGTGAGTATCGACTCCATGCAAGTGGCTCGGCTGCAGACTATTGTAGAGAATGGTAAGGCAAGTGTGGCAGAACTCTCTCAGCAGAAAGCTGCTTTGGCGCAGAGCCAGCTTACGCTTACCACAGCCAGCAACAACTGCCAGCTCTCCCTACTCGACCTGTCGCAGTTGCTCGAACTCCCCTCGCCCGATGGCTTCTCTATCCTGCGTCCTGAGACCTCGCATATCAATCCCGAGTCTTATGTGCCTGCATCTCCCTCTGTCGTCTTTGCCGATGCCCTTGTGAGCAAACCCGAAATCAAAGCACAGGAGTTGCGTGTTAAGGGAGCCGAATATTCTGTTCTTATAGCTAAATCGGCTTATTATCCTCAACTGGCGTTCAATGCAGGGCTGGGCAGCAACTACTACAAGACGAGTGGTTTTGATGCCGAATCGTTTGGCAAGCAACTTAAAAACAATTTCAGTCAGTATCTTGGTTTGAGTCTCAACGTGCCTATCTTCAATCGTTTCTCCACCCGCAACAGTGTGCGTTCAGCCCGTATAGACCGTGACAATCAGGTACTTAAGTTAGAGGATGCCAAGAAATCTCTTTATAAGGAGATTCAGCAGGTGTACTACAATGCCATAGCTGCCGAGTCGCGCTATGTGAGCAGCCGACAGGCTGTGGCAAGCAATGAGGATGCCTTCCGGCTTACTCAGGGAAAGTACGAGAATGGTAAGGCCAGCATTACTGAGTTTAATGAGGCTAAAAACAATCTCCTCAAGGCACAGAGCGACATGGTGCAAGCCAAGTATGAGTCGCTTTATCAGAACAGTCTTCTCGACTTTTATCGTGGCAAGAGTCTTGACTTTTAGGTCAAGGCTCTTGCTGTTTGTATGCTCGGCATGAGCTTATTCTAATGGTTGAGGATATGCCAAGAGAAAGCAAAAACTTGAAGAGTACATAGGGGGTGGTAGGTTATTATCACCTTGCCAACATGAAATGTTTTCTCATGGAAACTGACGAGTGGCTAAGGCGGCTACGTATGTGTATATGGAAGTCGTGGAAGAGGGTGAAAACGAGAATTGCCA
>OGOP01002682.1_pt1 | contig 10697 bp, 15 predicted proteins | sample 1552591 | NCBI WGS metagenome assembly OGOP01 (sample SAMEA2580120, study PRJEB22360) | human gut metagenome | biome: human gut; feature: human-associated habitat; material: faeces | place: Denmark | collected 2008/2010 | reverse complement strand
GATAGTTCTATTTGGATAAATGTAGAGGGCACTAAAACTAGATTAAGTGACACTACTTATGTGTCATTTCTAACAGAGTAGGAAACAACTCCTGAATAGAAATAGCAAGCTTTAACTAATTTAGGCTTAATATATGAAAATATAGATGCCTTAAATAAAGCAAATCTCATAACTGGTTTAGCTTATGTAGTTGAAACTAATAAACTATATTTAATTCAAAATGGAGTAGTTTCAGAGTATCAAGTAACATTAGCTTTACCTACTTCGGGTAAATTTGATGATTTAGCTATTAGTAATTTAACTATTAAAAATAATACTATAAATTCTAGTTAGTTAATATTGACTATTAACGATATACCGTATTTATAGTTAAATGATAATATACTTTGTAGTGTTCCCTTCTTAGTAGATAAACTACAATCAGTAAATTATACTTATAATAAATCTGGATTTGCATTATATTAGGATAATGGTAAATCTGTTCTTGATGTAGATAGTTTAAATTGGAGGAATATGGAATCTGAATTACCTAAAAATTAGAAAACTTATATTACTTATACTATTTTAGGTGATTTTAATATAGTTACTGAAGTTACTGATGTATCCTCAGAAACTGAATCTTTATATAAACTTCAATTAAAATATCCTAATAATATACCTCCAAATTTACCTAATTATATATTAGCAGAGCTAGAAACTACTTATAATATATTTCTTTTAACTACAAAAGTATAGGTACAGGATGATGTAAGTTATAACCAAATAGTATTAGATAAAAATATTCCAGAAACACATTAGTTATATGTGAAGTTTTCAGATTCTTCCACTAAACTTTATTCTAGTAATGATACTAAATTATTTGATGTTAATTTAAAAGTGGATGAAGCTTATTTATATAATAATGGTATTGATACTAAATATATAGTTGACATTGATAATGCTCAAAAACATGATATAACTCCTTTAGAGTTTGAGGTTTGTGAAATAGATAAATACTATATAATTATTAAACTTCAAAATACTCTATTAGCACTTGATTTATTAAATTCTAACTAGTTAAAGATATATTAGGCAAGAGTTCCTCAATTTATTCAGGGTGAAGGGTTTTTAGCATTACGTAAGTGGGATTCTGTAAATAATAAATATGTTTATCATACTATTATGGGCACTTATAAAGAATCTGAATTTGGAATATCTGATGATACTAATGATAAATTTGGATTTTATAGTGATGATGTTAAAGTTACTGGAATTTCATTAAGTGGAGCTAAATTTTCTGGACAATTACCTAGTTTCATAGATACAAAGCCAGAGACAATAGCAGATAATTAGTTTCCAACTATGGAAATAGTTAATGAAAAAATAAAGAAAGCTGTTGATGATGTAGGTAATACTAACATATCCTTAATTAGTAAAAACTCTCTACCTAAAGGTTCTATTATAATGTTTAATAGTGCTGAAAATATACCTGATAAATGGTAGATTTGTGATGGTACTAATGGAACTCCTAACTTAATTGATAAATTTATTAAAGCAGGAACAACTCTTAAAGAAGAATCTGTAGAACTAACTAAATATACAAACTCTACAGAAACTCCTGGAGAAGTAACTTCAGGACAAGCAGAAGACAATAAATATAAGCTTGATGCTTATTCCTTAATATTTATAATGAAAATGAAATAATGAATATGGAAAGTAATTTTGATGACACAATGTTTGAAGTAGATGAGTTCGATGAAACTCCTACTCAAGAAAAACAAGAACCAGATCCAAAACCTGAAAAAGAAGGTAATTAGGAGACTGACCCTCCAAGTGAAGGAGATTAGGAAGATGATTTAACTACTGAAGTATTAAAACTTAGGGGTATTAGTAATCCTGACAAGATTAAATTTCAAGATGAGAGCGGTGCTATTACAGAACGCTCTTGGGATTCTCTAACTAAAGAGGAGTAGATAAATATCTTAGCAGATTAGAGAGAGGACTAGGGAACTAATAATGATTTAGCAGAAGATGAACTTGAACTTATTAATTCTATTAGAAATAGTGGAATGAGTGTTCAAGATTATATACAAACTATTACTCCTCAAATTAATCAGCCATAGGATACGAATCAGTTTGATACTATGTCAGATGAAGATTTATATGCTTTCGACATATTAAATAAAGTTGGTAATGACAATATTACAGATGAGGAACTTGATGCTGCTCTAGAAGCTGCTAAAGCTAATGAAACTTTATTTAAGAAAACAGTAGAGGGATTAAGACAACAATATAATAGATTACAAGAAGAACAAAAACAAAACATTGCAAATCAACAATAGGCTGCTGCTCAGCAGAGGTACTAGGCATTTGCTAATGTAGTTAATAATTAGATTGATAACTTTAATAGTTTTGCAGGGCAACCTATTCAATTATCTAATCAAGATAAAGATAATTTGTCTGAATTTATGTTAGCTTTAGATGAAGATGGTTCTAGTGCTTTAGGTAAGGCATTGCAAGATCCACGTCTTTTAACTAAAGCTGCATTTTGGTTACTTAATGAATAGGAATTAATTGCAGAATTATAGAAGTAGCAACAAGATGCATATACTCGTGGTTATAATGCAGGTAAAGGGGATATTCTTAACAAATCTAAATTCGTATTTAAACCAGCAAAGCAAACTACGAGTAAAAAGGATGAATCTATTTGGGATTCAGACGATTGGGATTAATTCTTAAATTTAATTTTATTTATGTTAGTAGCAAATTTTGTAACAAACCATGCCACCATGGGAGATACAAGAACTTATGAAGATTTTAGTAAGTTTTTGGGTAAGCTATTGCTCCGATAATTGGTAACAATTATTAGTTACTGTGTGAAAACGGGGGAAGCCCTCCACGCTACAGGGGTAATCCCGTAGGAAGTCTCAGGCATGAGAAACCTCTAACGAATAGAAATAAATATTTAATAACCCAAATTATTTGGTATTATGGAATTAAGGAAAAAATCAATTTTAATTGCTTTATGTATTGGTGATGGTTATATTTCAAATCAAAAACAAATCAAAAAAGGTAAAACATACCAATACAATTATTTAGAAATAAGTCATGGATAGCATCAAGGAGAATATATATAGTGGAAAGCTAACTTATGTACTTCAGTAACTGGTAGAAAAAGTAATGTTAGAAGAAAAAAGTATAAAGCTAAAAAAATAAATGGAGTAGATGTTCCAGAATCATTAGGTTATACTTTTGTAAATACTTCTCCATATTTTAGAATACTTAGAAAATGGTTATATCCTAATAATAAAAAGAAACTAAGTAAGAAAATGATTTCTTATTTAGATGAATTAGGATTAGCTATATGGTATATGGATGATGGCTGTACCTATGTAAGTAAAACAGATAGAACATTTACTGCTGAAATATCTACTCATATTCCAGAAAATGATGCTTAGGAATTAATTGATCTTTTTAAAGAAAAATGGAATATTACATTTCATTTACATAAGAAAAGTAAAAATCAATTTAATATACGAGCTTATTCTAGTAATGCTTTAAAATTTATAAAATTAATTGAACCATTTGTACCAGACTGCATGGCTTACAAATTAATAGTTCCAAAATTTTATTTCCAAGAGTGCACAGCATCCCATCTCAAACGAATTGAAGGGATGAAGATATATTCTGAACAATAGTGATGGTAAAACTATTGATTTATGGGATAAAGAGCCCATAAGGTAACAAATTGGAAAGACCTCACCGACTTGGAGTAGTGTCAAGACTCTATCCAGAGTTGACAGCTACATTCTTAACAGAGGCATTGCGAAACGTTTATTATGGTGATTCTAAACCAAGTAAGTATCAAAGTATTGATTCTACTTACTTTGAGTGGGAGGTAGTAATTCTGCCCACATTATGGTAACATAATGGTAGTAAGGGGCAAATTCAGTGAACTCTGAGATGAGAATACTGAGCTAACTAATTAAATTACGAAAGGTTAATTAGTAGTGCAACGCATAGACATTGAATAAATATAATATGTCCACGAGTGTCCCTATCCTTTAGAGGAAAAATATATATGCTGAACTTATATGAAATGAAATATAAGAGATAAGAAATAAAAAGTTCTTATGATAACAAATTGAGAAACTAATTATATTAAACGTGTCCCATTTGCAGCTGAACCAGTTGGTGATGGAGCAAACGGCTCTGAGATTGAAATGATTTTCCCAGAGAATTATTATCGTTTGCATGAAATCTTCAAGATTGAAAGTACTGGTCAATAGTGTTTTGTTGTTTCTGACAGTGTTAGAAAGGCAGATAATATGTGGTCAGTAATGGTTCGATTGCTTGATGATGATTATTCTTCCGTACTTGATACTGAGGGTACACATATTGGTGATTATACCTATTTTATTGGTAACGCTAAACCAGAATTGCATGAGACTGGTTGGGTTAAGTATCAGAGTAAAATTACATTGCTCCTTGTAGCTTAATTGGCTACTCGAACAAAGCTTTTTAATTGCTGGAAGCCTAAAGCAATAGCTATGGTAATCAGCAGCTAAGCTTCGGAATATGTTAAGAGTTTATACTAAAACACCGAAGAAAGTTCAACGACTATCCCGGAAGGGAGTAGATTTATTAATCGAAATGGAAGCTAATTTAAAAATTATTTAAATATGAAATACATTGTATATCAAACAACTAATTTAATTAATAATAAAATTTATATTGGTTAGCATAAAACGAAAGATCCTAATATATTTGATCAATATCTAGGATGTGGCATTAAAGTAAATATGCCTAGTAGTTATGAAAATCCTTGCTCTCCTTTACAATATGCAGTAAAGAAATATGGAGTGAAAAATTTTAAAAGAACTACTATAGCAGTATTTAATACTTTAGAAGAAGCTTTAGAATTAGAAGCTAAAATAGTTAACTATGAATTTTTGAAAAGAAAAGATACATATAATGCTCAGTTAGGGGGAAAAACTGGTTATAAATATTTACCAGTAAATCAATTTGACTTAAAAGGTAATTATATTAAAACCTGGAATAATACGGCTGATGCTGCTGATTTTTATTGTGTATCACATACAGCTATTTTGAATGCTATAAACTTTAAAGGTAGCTGTAAAAGATTCTTTTGGTCTAAAGAAAATAGTATAGACATAACCAAATTTACAAATTAGCCAGAAACTAAATGCTTTCAATATAGTGCTGAAACTGGAAAATTTGTAGCGTTTTATAACTCTATAAAGGAGGCGGCTTATGTAGTAGGAGTAACACCATAGAGTATTGGAAATGCTCTTTAGTCTGGATATAATATAAAAGGTTTCTATTTCTCAACTAAGATGTTAGAAGAATATAATGGAAAACCTAAAGTTTCTTTAAGAAATAAAACTGTTTATGTTTATAACTTAGATGGGGAGTATTTAACTGAATTAAATAATGGAAAGGAAATCAAAGAGTATTTTAAAATAAATACTACAAATTCTATTTCTCTAGCCATAAGGAAAAAATCTAACTACAAAAATTATCAATTTTCTCTAAAAAAGGTAGAAAAAATGCCAAAATTTATTATTAAAACTCATCATAAAAGACCTATCTTAGTTTATGATATTAATAGCAATTTTATAGAGGAATTTCCTTCTATAGCTGAAACTATTAAGAAATATTCTAGAGGAGTAGAGAAAGTTTTAAAGGGAGTGCAACAACAGTGTAAAGGATACATATTTAAATATAAAGAATAAATTAATGATATAGTCTAATCTTGTAGGAAACTACAAGTTAATAATATGAATGTAGAAAAGATGCGTAATTATATGAGTACTATTCGTGTATAGGATACATATAGTGCTAAGTATGCATTGATGGAAGATACATTTATCAAGATTGGTAAGGGAGAGAACCAAGGATGTCTTACTGAAAAGATTTATAAGTTAGACCCTATGAAGAAGAATCTTATCGAGAACTTCTTGTATGCAAGAGAGAATATGATTTTGCTTGCTAAGGGTACTGTAGGTGTTGATGGTAAGACTACATTAGCTGATAAAGCTACCGGAAGACCTATCTTTATTGGCGATGGGGCTATTCCTCAAATTGAGAGATTTGCAAGCAAGTATTCTGCAAACAGAATTACAATAGGTACATTCCATACAATAATTTCTGATATGGTATCAAAAGCAGATAAGCCAACAGGTAATCATTTCTGCTTTATGGTAAATGAAAAGGCTTGGGCTATTGTACAAAGAGTACTTGGTGATTATCTTTCTACTAGAAAGACTGATGGAGCTTACCTTTGGTCTAAGCAAGGTGAAGGAAAGTATATTAAAGTAGGTGCTACATTCGATGCATATGAGTGGGGAGGCAATACTATCAGTTTTAAGGTCGATAGAACATTGTCTAGAGAGTACCAAGACCCATATTTCTTGTGTATTGATTTGACAACAGGTAAAACATCTACACAACCTCCTATTCAAATGTTCTCATTGAAGGGTAAGGATTACATTTTCAATGAAGTTCTTGGCGTTGGTGGGCGCTCTGGAGGTGAAAGTGGCGTTGTTAGTTCACCTGTAGCTGGTGGTCTTATGACAATCTGGGGATATGCAGGTATTGCTGTATTTAACCCTTATAAATCATTTATTCTTAAAGCTAAGGAATATTGATTTAATTAATAGATTTAAAAAGATTATCTAATAATATTAAGATATGGTAGGAGACGAGGTGCTCTCCTACCTATTCATAGAAATTTATAATGAATTATGGCAAAGAAAGTTAATGACGTAAAGGACGGTGACTTAAAGAGTAATGTTGTTGTTCTTAGAAGTGTTTATGGTAAAGTTGGATAGAAATATTTTATTCAACCACAAAGAGATCCTAAAACTGGACGTTTTCCAGAGTGTGTAAAGTAGGTAAATTCATATGGAGATATTATTCTCACAGAAGCTGAAAGAAATAAAGAAGCGCAGGGTTTGGCACACTTTATTCCAGTAACTGAAGTGTTTACTATTACTGATGGTAAGTCATTTAATTTAGATGATATTTATCAAGCTGCTGAATGGGAAGCAATTAAAAATTGTGACCTTATTGCTGTAGATAGATATGCTAAAAATGATAAGGGTGACTATTTAATTGATGGTACTGTAGATAAACATTCTACAAGACCTCGTTATGGTGCTGCTGAGTTATATGTTGATAGACCAGGTCTTGATGCATCTCGTAGAGTTACTAGAAAGAAGCTTATTCATCAGGCTATTAACTTCATTCTTGATGACGAAAGAGGTTATGATGGTAGATTACTTGTAGCTAGAGTATTAGGTAGAAATATGAAGAATCAACCTAATGCAGATGTTGAGGATTACTTAATTTCTATTGCAGAAAAGACTCCAGAGAAGATTATTAATTGCTATACTGGAGGAGATATGCAATTCCGTATGTTATTTATTGAAGCTCGTGAACATGGAGTAATTAGAAAGAAACAAGGTCTCTATGTTTTTGGTGACGATGGAAAATGTATCTTAGGAGCAACAGATGATGCTGCTATTGAATGGATGAAAAGTCCTAAGAATAGTAAAGTTATGGCTATGATTCGTAAAGATACTTATCCTGAAATGTTCGTAGACGAAGAACTCTCAGATAAGAAATAATAAACAAAATTAATCGTTTTAAATGACAGCTAGGTAGATATTTGAAGCAACTTTAATAGAATTGAATAAGATTCAAGCTCCAGCTCTTAAACTATATGAATTTAATTACCTTTTTAATAAGGCGATTAATTAGTATATTAATAAAGTATACAATGTATATGATATTAATTAGCAAACTACTGATGATTTAAGAGTATTAAAATCTACGGCTTATTTAAAACCTCATAAGTATGGTGTGACTAGTTCTAACAAGACTAAGCCATACAATAACTATACTGAAGGAGGTACTAATCCAGAATATAATGGCGAGAGTCCTTCTGCAAATACATAGTATGCAACTGCCAGTTCTTATTTAAGTACGGCTCATTCTTAGATTCAGTCTTTGAATGGTGCTACTTATGAGGTATTTATGCCTGTTGATTATTTACATATGCTAAACTGTGTATGTATCTATTATGTTGCAAAACAAAAAGACTGTTGGGATGCAGGTTCATATATTTAGATTCCTGCAACTCGACTTACAGCGGATTCTTGGAGTTAGATTGTAACTGATATTTACAATAGACCTTCTCCAATGCGTCCATATTATTATATACATAATCAAGCTTCTAGTATTACTACTCCAACTGATCCAGTTACTGGTAATGGAATACCTTCTGATACTAATCCTGCAGGTTATACCGGAACAGATATGCCTGTAGGTGGTTATAAAGTAACTAGTGATGATGGATCAGTTGCTACATCAGATAGTGCTGGTTCTAACTTCTAGAGAACCTTTAAACTTAAAAATGGAGAAGTTTCTAAGGATATTTCTTTAGTAGAGAAACCAACTGCAGTAAGAGTTGCAAATCCAAGCAATGTTCGTTGTGAAATCCGCTATGGTAAATAAAAAAGTATTAGAATTAATTAAAATAAATTCATTTTAGTTGTAATATAACAAAATGCAAATTTGAATTTTGAAATGGTAATATTTTATATATCATTACATAATAAATTAAGAATAAAATTATAAATGAAATTATGAATGAAATTACCAAAAAATTTGTAGAAACACAAGATAGTATTTACAACCTATCTAAAAGTTTTAATGTATCTAGTGAAGAAGTTATTAAACAACTAAAAGATGATGGATTTTTATATGCTAAAAGGGGAGCTATTAGTAAATTAATTATTAATTTAAAATTAGCTTCAGATTATTATTTAGCACATGAAAATATAAATATAAGTGAGATTTGTAAAAAATTTAGTGTTAGTCATTCTACTTTTCCTAAATATTTAAAAGATTACTTAGGAATTACAATAGAAAAAAGAGTTAAAAGTAATTTTAATGATAAAATTTTTGACTCTATAGACACAGAAGAGAAAGCATATTGGTTGGGATTTATCTATGCAGATGGCACAATTAGTTCTAGTCCGTTAAAGACAGGTAAGAAATCTTATAATTTTGAATTATCCTTAAAAATAGAAGATGCTAATCACTTAGAAAAATTACAAAAATTATTAGAAACTCCGAGACCTGTACTTAAAGTAACAAATAGATGTAGACTATTAGTAAATTCTAAACATTTATGGGAAACTCTTAATAATTATGGATGTACTCCTAGAAAGAGTTTAACATTAAAATTTCCTGATGAAAATATATTTAAGTCTAAGGATTTAATAAGGCATTTCATTAGAGGTTATTTTGATGGTGATGGATGTATTAGTTATGGTAATAAAGAACATACTATTTTAAATATGCAATTACTCGGTACAAAATCATTTTTACAATCTTGTTTATTATATTTACCAGAAGAATTTAAAAATCTAACCTTAAGACATAATCATAACAATGAAAAAGAAGAAACATACTTAATTAATACTTCTAATTCTAAAGCTTATAGATTTTTTAAATTCTTATATTTAAATTCTAATATTTATCTTGAAAGAAAATTTTCAAGATTTGCCCTTTATCATAGTAATATGATAAATGTAGGGAGCAAAAACGGTGGAGGCTGTGATGCTAATACCGTGCTAAATTCAGAAATTGCGAAAGGTTCTGAATCAGTGTAACGCGTAGGGGGTGAATAAATATAATCCCTCCAAGAGTGTTCTCCTTCCTAATTTCCTAGGAAGAATATGTACGCTGAGCTTACACAAAATAAGAAGTGTAAGAATCTAAGAATAAAAAGTCTTAGAGATAACAATACTGAAAGACGATTCACTTTTCTAGTTAGTAGAAGTACAAATTGATTATGTAAAGAGTCCTCAATTTATTCGTTTGACACAAGAATAGATTGATTTAACTGAGGATACTTCTCAAATTATGGAGTTTCCAGATTATGTAAACCAAGAGATTATAAATGAGTTGGTACACTTAGTTATGGAGCATTCAAATGATCCAAGACTGGCAAATAATATTTAGATGACTAAAACTATTGCCCGACCAACTGGACAGTAGTAGGCTGCACCTCAATAGTAGGCAGCTCAACAGTAGTAATTTTAATTAAATTATAACTAATTATGGCAGGTTTAAATTTTTAGACACAAACTATTATTAATAGTAATCTGGATCCAGATTCAGGTAAAGGAGTAGTTCTCTTTGAAGGTAAGAAAGAGAAAGTTGATGGAGTTGAGAAAGATGTTCTCAAGATTAAGAGAGATTTTCTCTTTGTAAAAGATAATGTTGATTGTATTCGTAGACGTAAAGGTTATGCAGCAGAGTTGTGTGAAGCAACAATTGACTTTACTAAGTTAACTTCTGTTGTACCTACAGACCATGCAGTTAATTATTTGAGACTTGATATTTATTTAGGAGTAGACGGCGCTGAACCTTATATCTATTCAACTCCTTGGTATCATAAAGGCAAACCTTTCTGGGTAGAATTTCTTGCTAAGAAAGGTGATAATGCTAAGGCTCTTGCAGACAGACTTGAGAAGACAATTAAGTCTAATCATATGTTCCAAGTAGATAAAGACCTTATCAAAGTAGCTAATGATGGTGCAGGTAAGATTACTCTTACTGGTGCTACAGAGTATCAGAGATTTAGAAAGGTAACTCTCAATATCTTTGAGGAAACAGCTGAT
>OGOP01002674.1_pt1 | contig 10718 bp, 7 predicted proteins | sample 1552591 | NCBI WGS metagenome assembly OGOP01 (sample SAMEA2580120, study PRJEB22360) | human gut metagenome | biome: human gut; feature: human-associated habitat; material: faeces | place: Denmark | collected 2008/2010 | reverse complement strand
TAACGCGACTTTGCGAATGACGCAGGCTGAACTGCTTCAATATAGTACAGATAAAAAGGATACTGCGCCAGCTGCATCTGCCCGTAATCAGTCACCCGATATCCATCCTGCTGTAATCCGGCAACAGCCTCATCGCTCATGGCATCTGGTGTAAAGTACCAGAATCTGTCGGATTCTGCCTGGTTGTAATCGCCGTTTACGATCTCATTATCGGGATAATAATAATACAGTACTGTCCATCCCAGATGTTTCACCCCGTTGGTGACCATCTGCACATCCTCTTCGGGCGTGCCGATCAGATCCAAGGTCTTGTCAGTCTCTACCTTCTGCTGTTCATAACTGCCATAAGATTCCCGGTAATTCTGTATTCCCATGCCAAACATTACAAGCAGTAACAGCACAAGCAGCAATCGGGCTAACAGCTCCAGGCCCTTCCAGGACCGGTTCTCCAGCTCCGCCACCAGTTCCAGCACCCGGCTGCTGCCGATGACCAGCATCATGATCGCCACTGCACTTAACGGATACAGATATCTCTGCGCCAGCATCGGTGCCATTACAACACTCAGCAGATACGCAAATGCCAGCGTTCCCAGGATCGTGCAGGCACCTACTACCATGGCGTAAGTTTTGTCAGACCATCTTTTCACTGACGGCTTCTGCAGACGAATACCCTCTTCTCCCATGGAAAACAGGGACGAATCCGCCACCAGCGTCACTATCAGCAGTACTAACAGCAACGGAAATACAATTACATTCATCCGTCTGCCGCCCATGACGATCTCCAGGCTCTTATCCAGCCCGAGGATCTCCGTCATCCACCAGCCTCTGCTGACATTTTTCAATCCCGCATAGAAAAAATACAGCCAGGGAGCATAGCCGATCAAAAATGCCACGATTGCCAATACACCTTTTCTCCAGGTCTTACCGCGGTATTTAATCCACACTGCCACTCCGGTGAAAAACATCATAATGCCCACGGCTACCAGGGCATAATAGTGAGAATATGCCGCGCCAAGTGCCCACAATACCATTCCGGTCCAAGTCTTCCTGGTGCCATCCGCTATTACACGGTAAGAACAGTAAAAGCAACCCATTACACACAAAAAGGCAAGTGCATACATACGAACTTCCAGATTATATTCCAGGCACGCCTGTCCCAGACCAGATATCATCACGAAAAATGTGGTCGGGAGCATACCGAAATGTTTCCGTATCACTGTCAGTGCCAGCACGATACCAATGGCAAACGGTACCAATGAAGCCAGATGGAATACCGGAACGCTGAATCCGAACAGGGTTCCAAACAGTTTCAGCCAGTAATAATACAGCGGCGGATGATTATCCCAATAATACAGCACCTGCAAGATACCACCGACGCTCTTATGTGCAGTATTTGCAGAAAAAGCTTCATCTCCCCACAGCACCCGGTCGGACATCATGCTGAAATTGAGACAGATCACCAGCACACTGAATGCCAGTACCACGACCGGTCCTATGTATCTGTATACAATGTTCCATCCTTTGCTGCCGGTGATTTTAGTCATAACACTGTGAATCTTCTCATGTTTACCGGCTTTCGCCTCTTCCACGAACAGTTCACAAATGGTATATGCCAGCATGATGCAGATTTCCAGGATCAGCACTTTGACGGCATATTCCCGGGATTCTACGAGTTTTCGCAAAATTGTATTGTCGTCATTGCTGATCAGGGAAAGCAATACCCACGGCACAAAAAGCATGATCATCAGACAGGTTGCATAACGAAGAACATACGCTCCCTTACTTCCGGTCACCGTCTTCCCGGTGCTTCCATTATTTTTCAAAACATATTGCCGCCAGATCCCTAAGGATACCAGCGGCAACAGCAGGGTTATGATGATGGTAAACATCTGAAATCCTCTCTGTCTTTGGTAAATTATATTTTTTTCTACACGTTATTCCTGCACATACTTCAGGATTGTCGCGGAAGTCTGGGGCATCTCGATCAGGATCTTCCCTGCCTTGATCTCATACTCCGCGCCTTCCATGCAATATCCGTCATCTCTGGACTGCAGGATCACTTTCATCTTACCTGTCTTAGGAACCCCGATCTCCCATACATGGATCTCCTTGGTGATGGGATGATTGTTATTGTTGATCAGGATCGCACACTGTCCCTTGCGGTTAAAACGCCCGTAGGAGATGAAGTTATAATCATTCTCCAGCATTTTCAGGGAACCGGTACGCAGTTCCTCGTTTTCACGGCGCAGGCGGATAATATCCTTGTGAAACGACAACAGCACCTGATCCTCATGTCCCCAGGGATAGGTTCTCCGGTTATCAGGATCCGTGAATCCGCAGACACCGGCTTCATCTCCGTAGTAGATCGTCGGTGCGCCCGTCCAGGTCATCTGGATCACAACGCCCTCCCTGAACACTGCCTTATTGATGCCCTGCTCCGCAGCCTGGGGGCCTAAAGTATTGGTACGTCCCACCTTATGGTTCGTTCTCGTCAGGAAACGGGAATGATCATGGTTGGACAGTTCATTCATAGCCACCTGCCAGCTGGGCATAGAAAAACTGGAGGTATGATGCCGCATGGCTCCCCAGAAGCTCTCTGCATTACCGAGCAGATCCTCTCTGTAGTCATCGCTGTGCTTCTCCATACCGGTGAGGAACCAGGTCACGGGCTCCATGAACGCATCGTAGTTCATGACAGTATCCCATTCGTTGCCCTGCAGCCAGTCTCTGGTATTACCGTAATGCTCTGCCAGAATGATTGCCTCCGGATTGGCCTCTTTTACCGCTTTCCGGAATTCCTGCCAGAAATGATGATTGAACTCCTGGCTGTGACCTAAGTCTGCCGCCACATCCAGTCTCCAGCCGTCCACATTATAAGGCGGAGATACCCATTTTTTTGCAACATGAAGAACGTAATCCATCAGTTCCTGAGAACCTTCGTAATTCAGCTTCGGCAGGGTATCATGCCCCCACCATCCGTCATAGGAATTGTTATAGGGCCATGCTGCCTGATTATGGAAATCAAAATAATTCCGGTAAGGGCTGTCTGCGCTGACATAAGCACCCTTGTCATAGCCTTCCGCATTCTCGTAAATACGTTCTCTGTCCATCCATTTATTAAAGGATCCGCAGTGGTTGAACACACCGTCCAATATGACTCTCATGCCTCTGCGATGCGCCTCTGCCACTACCTGGGCAAACATCTCGTTGCTCGCCTCTAAGTTCGCCTTATTGGTCACGCGATCGATATAGCGGGAAGCGAACCGGTTCTCCCGCTGTCCATCCGGAAGCAGCTCTCCCTCATCACTGACGATCTTACCCAGATGGGGATCAATATAATCATAGTCCTGAATATCGTATTTATGGTTGGACGGGGATACGAACAGAGGGTTAAAATAAATTACCTCAACGCCCAGCTCCTGCAGGTAGTCCATCTTGTCCAATACGCCCTGCAGGTCTCCTCCGTAGAACTCACGGACATCCATCTGTGCAGGATACCGTCCCCAGTCCTCTACACGGTGCACCGGCTCCCCGATATAGCAGTATTCATTGGTCAGCACATCATTGGAAGGATCGCCATTGCAGAAACGATCGGTATAGATCTGGTACATTACCGCACCTTTTGCCCAATCGGGAGTATGGAAGCCGGGAATGATGATAAAGTCATAATACTCGTTGACCTCCTGCACCAATCCTCTCATATCGAAGATACCTGTGATCCTGCCGGTCTGTACCTCAAAGTAATAGGATACCTTCTGATCATCCAGACGCATCACATAAGCATAGTAATCAAAATCATTATTGCTCTCCACTCGTACCATGAGATGCTTCTGTCCACCGCTTACGAGGAATATCCTGTCCACGTTGTTCCTTGCGGTACGGAAACGGATCGTCACCTCGGAGTATGGTTCCGGCTCTTCCGGGATCACATACTCCGCACTTGTATCCGTAAAAAGAGCTCTTCTGTTAAATACGGGTCTCATGGCAGCAATATACTGCTGATTATATTCTGTTCGACGTAATCGCTCCAGATCCATAGTATCTATCCTTTCTGAGACTAATGTCTTACTATCTATATTATGCTCCTGCTATTCTTACCTGTGCAGCACATACACATGTAATTATACCCTTTTTCCTTACATCTGACAACAGCCTGACTTGTTTTTGAACGGTAAAAAGGACAGTCTTGGGAGGACTGTCCTTTTTAGAGAAGGTATTTCTTTCTTATGGGGTATAGCAAAAAACTATATAATGTATTGGGGGGGTTACGAGTATTATAATAGCATGCACTACTAGTTTTTACTATTCTCAAAATTCACAAATATTACAAAAATGAATATTTGTTTTTGTCTATTTTTCACAAAAGCAGTTTGTACAATACTACCAAATCTACGAAACGCCCTCGAAAACCTTTTCCTATACGAAAAGTGCTTCAAACTCTTCTCTGTTGATCTTTTCCTTTTCTAACAGAAGCTTAGCACAACTGTGAAGTACATTCTCATGCTGCATAATAATGTCTTTTGCCTTGGTATAGCAGTCATCTATGATGCGCTTGACTTCCTTATCGATCTCACCGGAAATCTCCTCACTGTGAGCCTTGGCATGTGCCAGATCCTTACCGATGAAGACTTCATCATCGTCATCGTCATAGCAGATGACACCGATATTATCAGACATTCCGTAACGGGTTACCATACGGCGGGCTGTCTTGGTGGCTTTCTTAATATCACTGGATGCTCCGGTGGTAATATCTCCGAAGATGATCTCCTCTGCGATACGTCCGCCCAAAGATACCATGATATCCTGGAGCATACGGCTCTTGGTGGCGAACATCTCATCCTTTTCCGGCAGAGGCATGGTTTAACCGGCGGCTCCCACACCGGTAGGAATAATGGATACGGTGTAGACAGGTCCCACATCCGGCAGCACATGGAACAGGATCGCATGACCTGCCTCGTGATATGCCGTAATCTTCTTCTCCTTGTCGGAAATAATGCGGCTCTTCTTCTCTGCACCGATTCCTACTTTGACAAACGCCCTCTTAACATCTTTATTCGCGATAAAGGAGCGATTCTCCTTCGCTGCGATGATCGCTGCCTCGTTCAACAGATTCTCCAGATCCGCTCCGGTGAATCCTGCGGTAGTCTGTGCGAGCTGCTGTAGATTTACATCATCTCCCAGGGGCTTATTCTTCGCATGTACCTTCAGTATTTCTTCTCTGCCACCCACATCCGGAGTCCCTACCGCTACCTTACGGTCAAATCGTCCGGGACGCAGGATCGCGGGATCGAGAATATCCACACGGTTCGTAGCTGCCATGACGATAATGCCTTCGTTGACACCGAAACCGTCCATCTCTACCAGTAACTGGTTCAGGGTCTGCTCTCTCTCATCGTGTCCGCCGCCCATACCGGTACCACGGCGTCTTGCCACGGCATCGATCTCATCAATGAACACGATACAGGGCGCATTGTGCTTCGCCTCTTCAAACAGATCGCGCACACGGGATGCGCCGACACCGACGAACATTTCCACGAAATCAGATCCGGAAATGCTGAAAAAAGGTACTCCGGCTTCGCCTGCCACGGCTTTCGCCAGCAGAGTCTTACCGGTTCCGGGAGGTCCCTCCAACAGAACACCCTTGGGAATCCTCGCACCGACGCCGGTGTATTTCCCGGGTTCTTTCAGAAAATCGACGATTTCCTCCAGTTCCTCTTTTTCCTCCTTCAGACCGGCTACCTGTGCAAAGGTGACGCTCTTGTCACCCATGGACATTTTGGCCCGGCTCTTACCAAAGTTCATCATTTTACCGTTACCGCCACCGGCCTGCTGGGCATTCATCATCATAAAAAGGAATACACCTACAGCCAGTACTGCCAGCATCGGCAGCATATAAGTAAGGAACCAGTTCTCTCTCTCAATGTCATTCACTACGGGGTCAAATCCGTACTCGCGAACCAGTGTCTCCAGCTCGGTGATATCCGTAGCATACAGCTTATGATTCAGTCCGTTCTTCATCTGGATCTCCAGATAGCCGGTAGGGGCTTCTCCATTCGGCTGTATTACGATCTCAGATACATTTCCGGCATCCAGATCTGCGATAAATTCTGCTCTGGTATAGTCCTCTTCCCGGTTGCTCAACAGATTGAGTCCTACGATCACCATGACCAGAAGTATGATAAAAATAAAATATGAGTTAATTGTTCTGCCGTTTTGTTTCAACTTCACGGGCCTCCTACATCTTCGTATTGCTTAATCGAATTCTACCACACCGATGTAAGGCAGATTACGATATCTCTGATCATAATCCAGACCGTAGCCCACTACAAATTCATCGGGAATATTAAATCCGGTATAATCTACATGAACATCGATGACTCTTCTCTCCGGCTTGTCCAACAGAGTGCACAGACGTAAAGAAGCCGGTCCTCTGTCACGAAGCATCTCTAACAGATAACTTAAGGTTCTTCCACTGTCTACGATATCCTCTACTACGATAACATCCTTATCCTTCAGGGATTCATCCAGGTCTTTTACGATCTTCACCACACCGCTGGACTTGGTGTCGCTGCCATAGCTGGATACAGACATGAAATCCAGAGATACGGGAACGGTGATACGCTTTGCCAGCTCACACATGAAGAAGCTGCCGCCCTTCAGTACACATACAAGGTGTACCTGCTTACCTGCATAGTCCTTACTGATCTGTTCTCCGATCTCCTGAATTCTCTTATCTACTTCCTCTTCTGTCAACAGTACTCTGATATGTTCTGCCATTTTCTTTTGTCTCTTCGCTCTTAGGCGAACTCCTTTCTTATTAATTGTACCTTTAAAATACGTTTTGTATTCTCCGTTACTTTATAATATTCGCTGATGCGGTATCCCATGACCCACAGCACGTGATCATCTTCTGCCAGGATCGGCAGTCTGTCACGCTCCTTGCGAGGAATTTTCTGATCGACAAAATAGCTTTTTAATGATTTACGGATCATTCCGCCTCTGCCGTCTGCAATGGTCAGATAGTCCCCTGTCTGCCGTGTTCGTATCATCGGACATTTTTTTATTTTATCATAATCAAACCATTTCGTATACTGATTTGTGGGAACTTCTTGGTTTTTTTCAAGTCCATGGGACGCTTCCCATACGGAATATTCCAGAGTTCCCAGCGCGCACTCCACTGTTTTCTTCTGTCTCGGAATCATATCCGGATCCCGCTGCTGCCAGAGCGGTGTCGCAACAGCAGTCTGCTCGTCGCTGTCCGCAGCTTTCGTTGTCTGCGTCGTCTGTATTGTCAGGATGACCTGTTCATATTGCCGTCTGCCGCGGATTCCGAAGGGAAGGCAGATCGTCCGGTTTCCTTCCTGCGTAAACAATGTCAGAAGCTCCGTAATATGTTGATAGGTGATGTCTTTCTGCCCGGGAGAAAGTCTTTTTACCTCTTCATACAAAAGTCTTTTACGGATCACAGGATGCAGCGCCAGAAAAGGCTCCACCGCGATATGCACCTCTTGTGCCTGACTGCTCACATCCGGCTGCAGCGCACTGCCTGGAGCCTTTATGCTCCGTATGCATCTGTTCACTGCCTCCGCCGTCTGCAGCTCCAGATATTCCTCCGTCTCCGCCAGCAGCTCCGCTGTCTGGTTCATGTGCGCCACACAGCCCCGCGCAATGTTTTGCTCCGCATAGGGTAAAATATGATGCCGTATCCGGTTCCTGGTATAATCGTCCTCATCGTTGGTAGCATCCTTACAGTAGAAAATTCCCTGTTGTGTTAAAAAGTCCTCGATCTCCCATCTCTCCAGGCACAGGATCGGTCGTATGATCCGACCTCTCACCGGGAGGATGCTTGCCAGTCCCCGGATGCCGCTGCCCCGGAACAGATGAAACAGCTGCGTCTCGCTGCGGTCATTGCTGTTATGCGCTACCGCGATCTTCGTGGCTCCCCATTCCTCCGCAGCCTTGTCAAAAGCTTCATATCTTGTTCTGCGGCCGGCTTCCTCTTCGGAACATTTTTCCAGAATTGACCGCTGCCGTACATCGGCTTCCGTCAGGAAAAACGGGATTCTATGTTCTCCACACAATTTTTCCACATACCGGGCATCCTCACCGGCTTCCGGCCGGATCCCGTGATTGACATGGACCACCGCAATGTCCAGCGGGAATTCTCTCCTCCATTCCAGTAACAAAAATAAGAGGCAAACCGAGTCTGCCCCTCCTGAAACCCCGGCCACCACACGGTCACCGGGTTGCAGCATTTGATGCTCTTTTATATATGCAAATACTTTTTCTCGTGTATCCATCCATGTATTCATGATTTTACTCTATCCTAATTATACGAAAAAATCAAGGCAGCAATCACGCATTCTCCCACAAGCACAGCACAAACACCGTCATATCATCCCGGATCCTGCCCCCACAGCTGCATATGGCATAAGAAAGTATCTTCTCTGCGATCTCCTGCGGATTCTGTTCTTCCAATGCCTCTATCATATCCCGCATCCGCTCCTCGCAATCATCCTCCAGTGCATCCAGCACACCGTCCGTCATCATGATCAGCAGATCGCCCGCTGCCAGCTGCCGCACCCGGACTTCCGTCTGCGCTTTCTGGAAAATCCCCAGCGGCAGACTTTCTCCACCGATACACTCTGTCCCGCCGCTTTCTTTCAGAAAAGTGGCCGCACCTCCGACTTTGCAGATCTCGCACTCTCCGCTGTACAGATCCAGGCTGCAGATATCCACCGTCGGATGATCTTCCTCCTCATTCTGCGCATACAATGCAGAGTTCAGCATATTTACGGATTCTTCGGTATCAAATCCCGCCTCCAGCATTTTTTCCATGAGATCCAATACTCTGCCGCTGCCCCGGCTGGCATCTTCTCCCGCACCGGTTCCGTCGGATAACAGCAATAACAGTCTTCCTTTTTCCGATTCCAGCATGGCATACTGATCCCCGGATATTTTCTCTCCCTCTTTTACTGCCCGGCTCACTCCGGTAAGGGCCACATATTTCGGTTCTTCTGTAAACTGAAAACAGTGTGGTTCCCTCTCTATGAGATAGGGACTTCCCGGCGACGGCTGCAGATGCTTCCCCAAAAGTACGGTAAGCATATCTGCTGCCTGCGAGGCCTTACAGCCGGATCTCTCCGTGGAAAGTATCATGCTGATACCGTTTGCGGCAGCACCTTTTTTTCGAATATAACATAACTCTGCTGCCGCGATCCCCTCACTATGCAATGCCTGGACGAGGTTTTTTCTTCGCTTTTCCTCTACCGGCCGGTAACACATCTCTTCTCCGGCCACTTGTTCCATGATCCGTGCGACCGTCTGCAGATGATCCCCCATGACCTGCCTGCTCTGCTGCAGCAGACATTTCTCCAGAATACTCTGTCTGTCATCTCCCACAATCCTCGCTTCGTCGTGAAAACTTCTCCCCAATTCCTCAAAACTCTCCGCATACCCCAACAGCTTCTGCCGACACAGCATGGATACCTGTGCACATAACTTCTGTTCTGGATTTTTCTGTTCCCGTTTCCCTATCACCATGACTATTCCCCTTTCTGTCTTCACGATTATAGAGCCACTGTTTCTTTCTTTTTGTCAAATTCGGGGGAATGTTACCTTCATTTTTTGCGACAAAAAAAGCAGGTCCACTGTTGAGAATCAGTCTCCCTGCTTAATTGTCCTCTTTAAAAAGAATCTCACCTTCATACACCAGTCCCAGCTTATCCTTCGCCACTTCCTCCACATAAGCCTTGGTCTGCGTATACTTGCGATACTCCTCGATCTCTTCCGCTCTGGCGGTCTCCGCATCGATCTGCGCGCTCAGGCTTGCGATCTGGGTATCATATCCTGCGATCTTCCGTTGTAATTCCACGCTTCGCACCGCAACGACTACCATGATCATCAATACGACCAGGCTCACCAGGAACAGGCTGAACCGGTTCTGATGTCTCCTGCGGTAGGCTACTCTTCTTTTTCCCCTTGCCATACGCGCATCTCCTTTCTATGAATATTTTAAGCATTTTCCGAAGTCCCGTCAACTTCTTTTTTACCCATCTTACGGATATCCGCAACGCCTTATGAATCGGGTTTAAGAGCATGTTGAGAAATCCGGAGATATATTTTACCAGGAGGGGACTTAGCGTCCTGTGATACAGATACATTCCCAATACTGCCCCCAGCACGGCGAACCATCTCAGGTTCCCATTGCTCTCCCGGAACATCAGTAAAAACACTTTTCCCGCACAATAGATCCAGAAGGCAATATCCTCCAGTGACACCATGCCGTTGCCATGTGTAAAAACCCTCCGCAGAATCCGCAGTATATCATACAGAAAAGTAATCTCTATTCCCAGGAGAAACGCATGCAGCAGAAAAACATTTTCATTCATTAACGGAACAGCCTGACGAAAAATGACTCCTGCTTCTCCCCGGATGCTGCGGTATCCGAATATACGAAGCTGTCGATCCGGCCGTCAATGTCCACTTCCCCTTTATCCAGGGTCAGCCGATTCACATGCAGTTCATTTCCGCGGATCATCAGCATCCCCTGTTCCGTCTCCAGCAGAATCTCCCGCAGATCAAAAGAAAGCACATCATTGACACCGTTCACCGTGCAGGTTCGTCTGTTGGTCATAATTATTTTATGCATACGCCCTGTTGTGTTTAAATCTTCCATACTTCCTCCCATCTGTGTCACATTGCAATTTATCATAACT
>OGOP01002670.1_pt1 | contig 10724 bp, 8 predicted proteins | sample 1552591 | NCBI WGS metagenome assembly OGOP01 (sample SAMEA2580120, study PRJEB22360) | human gut metagenome | biome: human gut; feature: human-associated habitat; material: faeces | place: Denmark | collected 2008/2010 | reverse complement strand
ATGGTGGTGAGCGGGGAGCGCTACTGTACAGCCTGATCGGGACGTGCAAACTGAATGACGTGGATCCAGAAAGCTACCTTCGCCATGTGCTTGGCGTCATAGCAGACTGGCCGGTCAACCGGGTCAGCGAACTGCTTCCGTGGCGCATAGCACTGCCAGCTGAATAACACATCCCCGTCAATACGGCCCTCGCTGTACGCTTACTTTTGTTCGGACTGCTTATGGCCTTTTTCCACTGGTGGCGCAGGAAAGTTAACCGGCTGCCACCATGGGATGACGTGTAAACCGTGCAGGCATGTTTTCACGTGGTGACGCTTTCATTGGGGGTCTACGCCGGAACCCCAATATTGTTCACATACATGAATTTGAAAAACTAAGCGATACTGCTGTCCGTACCTTATAAACTTATTTCAACGCTTCCGGCAGCGTCACAATCCACAGTTCACTGTCAGACTCCGGTTTCTCCAGTGGCTTCACTCTGAGGGTCGTTTCAACCTGCTTGTCGTCAAGCGTCAGCTTTCCTTCCGCGTTCACCCGATAATCCTTGAATGTCTTGCCCTCGACCGGATGTTGCATCGCCACCTTCACGCCAAAGTCGTTATCGTTCGCCACCGCCAGCGTTTTGCTGTCGATCAGCGCCAACCCTTCAGCCTTCTCCTGCTGCCAGCCCAAGGAGCGCAGATCAACAACCTGCGTTTTCTGCGCAAGGGTAATGCCGCGCTGTGACAGGGTTTTCTCATCATCAAACTCCGGATACTCACCCGGCTTGTCGAAGCCTGACAGGTCGCTCGCCTTATTGAGATCGACCTCGTAAATCAGGTTACGCATTCTGTTGTTTTTATCTCTTCCCTGTTCGATCAGCAGGATGTGCTGGTTATCGAGCGCCACGATGTCTCCGATTTTAGCGTCGCTGTTTTTGCTGTAGGCCGCGCTGTCGATAGGATAACCGTACATCGCGGTTTTTCCGCTTGCCGGATCGAAGCTCACCAGACGCGTAAACAGCGCCTTTTTCTTGCTCTTAGCGTCGATATCCAGCGTACTTTGCACGGCGACAATAATACGCCCGTCCGGCATACGGGTGAGGCCTTCAAAGCCGCGGTTCGCCTGACGCCATTTGAGGATATTTGGCAAACCGCCCGCAATCGCTTTTTCCCCTTCCGCCGCCTGCGGACCGTGGATTGCCAGGATTTTCCCTTTACTGTCGATGTTAATCAGGAACGGGCCATACTCATCGCACAGCCAGTAACCTCCTTTACCATCCGGAGTGATCCCTTCCGTATCCAGCCCGCGATTATCCCCCTTCAGTCTATGTAACGTGTCGCTGAAGGCCACTTCATTGGTGGAGCCAATCACGTCGCTTGCCAGCGGCAGACCGTTGATCGCGCCTTTATCGTCATGCAGAGGACGGGGATCGATGGCCTCCGCTTTGCCGTTTTGTACACGAATCGTCATCAGCAGCGGCGCGAAATCTGGCGTAACGAAAATTTTAGTTTCGTTTTTCCCCTCTTTCGGTGAATCCGCGTTCGGACCGCGATCGGTAATGGTTGCGAATGTCAGGGCATCGCCCTGTTTACCGGTGAACAGCAGGCCAGAACCTATCCCAACCGGAAGGCCGTTCGGGAATGCACTGGCAAATGCGCCGGCATAGTTCACGTGCGTGCCTTCTGGAAAACTGACGACATAGCGCTCAGCCGTAGGTTGTGCCGCCAGGGCAGAGAAAGAGAGCGTACAACCGATTAGCACGGGAATAATTTTTCTTTTCATATTGTTAGCATCCATAAAGTGAAGATCACACTACACCATAAAGAAGAAACGAGTCAGGAAAATGACATCGAATGGCAACATGCGCGGGCCTGAGGCCAAAGAAATGTAAAACACTGTTGTTATTTGTAACAACGGAAACATTTACGGAAATTATTTGTCTTTCTTCGTGATCAAAAATGCTGTGTCTTGTTGGATTGGAGTGATGAGGGCTGCGTTTAGGAAACGCCCTATATTGTACGGTTGCATTATCGCGGTAGGGGTAATGCACGTGTCAGTATGATGAGCTGACCACACTCACGTGGGTGGACTGGTATAACAATCGACGATTGCTGGAAAGGCAGGGCCATATCCCACCGGCAGAAGCAGAAAAAGCTTATTATGCTTCCATCGGAAACGATGATCTGGCAGCCTGAGTTCACAGATAAAACACTCTCCAGGAAACCCGGGGCGGTTCAATTGCTGGATAAGATCATAACGATACACCGGGTTAAACAGGTGGTCACTGCTTCACTGAAGCTGCGTGATTATGATGGTCAGGTAGCAGAAGCTATGCCCATGATACAAAAATGACGAAAGCCGAAATGTCTGAAAGCGTGTGTATTACCTGAAAATATGACCGGCTCCGGGGTACGTAACCGATTCAACAAAGCCAATCGATATTACAAAACGAGAGGAACTATATATTTCGTTTTCAGATAAGACTCCTTGAGAGATTATCTTTTATGTAAAATCTCAAATATCACCTGATGTAATGTCAATGATAATATTAAGTGCGCTCTGAACAACATCTTTCTTGGTGTGATTAACATCTGACAAAAAGAACATCAGCTTCTTTATTATGTTCTTGTTGTTTATTATTTCACGCTCACAGAATAAAGCGTTGACTGCCTCTTCTATGACATTTCTCTCGTAAAAAAATTGAGAGTTAGCTTCATATAAAATATTGGCCAATTTTTCACCAAAAACCATATTATAATAATCACTGTGCATCTTTCTCCCCCAGGGTTCAGTCAATAATTTTACCATGCCTAATTATGACAGGTGTAACAAGCATATTTTGCTATATAAATAAAATACATAATACTGATTATTGTAAGAACAGGAAGCAGACTAATGGTTTTTTTTGTGAGCACATTCCTTCTTATGTAGGAAGAGGCTGTATTATATTCAGTCAACTCTTTTTTACTAAAAACATTATCTATGCCATCAAAGTTGCCTGCTAGCTAATTTTTAGGATATCGCCTTGTCGTGGATTATGCACTCTAAACATGTAGAAGGTATTCATTACAAATACACAGACGGCCATCTTTTGTAAAATGGATGCCGTTTTAAGTGAGATTCTGATTTTCAAATTGTTCCGGACTGAGACCGCCACACCAACTGTACCATCGCCAGCGATTGTAATCGCACTCGATATAATTAAGTAAGTTTGCTGATTTTGCTGTTTACTGCGACAGATGTAAAGCTGTGGTGATTCATGCAGACTAAGTTCACGGACTCCGGCAGTAACACCGATGCATTCTGCAAGCTTCAGATCTTAACTACGAAATTCATGCGAATGGTGTTTACGTTTTTTTACTGGTTGAAACTGTTTTGTCTTGTGAGTCACCTCTGACTGAGAGTTTACTCACTTAGCCGCGTGTCCACTATTGCTGGGTAAGATCACAACACTTTAAAATGCCCTATATAGGGTTAACCAGTAATTATCTGTATGATAGCTTTGAGTTCGGGAGGAGGTAATGACTCCAACTTACTGATAGTGTTTTATGTTCAGATAATGCCCGATGACCTTGTCATGCAACTCCACCGATTTTGAGAACGACAGTAACTTCCGTCCCAGCCTTGCCAGATGTTGTCTCAGATTCAGATTATGTCGCTCAATGCGCTGAGTGTAACGCTTGCTGATAACGTGCAGCTTTCCCTTCAGGCGTGATTCATACAGCGGCCAGCCATCCGTCCCATACCACGACCTCAAAGGCCGACAGCAGGCTCAGAAGACGCTCCAGTGTGGCCAGAGTGCGTTCACCGAAGACGTGCGCCACAACCGTCCTCCGTATCCTGTCATACGCGTAAAACAGCCAGCGCTGACGTGATTTAGCACCGACGTAGCCCCACTGTTCGTCCATTTCAGCGCAGACAATCACATCACTGCCCGGTTGTATGCGCGAGGTTACCGACTGCGGCCTGAATTTTTTAAGTGACGTAAAACCGTGTTGAGGCCAACGCCCATAATGCGTGCACTGGCGCGACATCCGACGCCATTCATGGCCATATCAATGATTTTCTGGTGCTTACCGGGCTGAGAGGCGGTGTAAGTGAACTGTAGTTGCCATGTTTTACGGCAAGGAGAACAGAGATAGCGCTGATGTCCGGCAGTGCTTTTGCCGTTACGCACCACGCCTTCAGTAGCGGAGCAGGAAGGACATCTGATGGAAATGGAAGCCACGCAAGCACCTTAAAATCACCATCATACACTAAATCAGTAAGTTGGCAGCATTACCGAAATCCCCATCCTTTAGGGCAGTGAGGATGTCAATAATAGCAGACCACATCATGAGTCATTCTGACCGACACATGCCAGAAGCAGAGGCTCCATCCCATTTTATACCTACCTTATAACACTTAGAAAAACAACATGTTAAAAATGTCTATTGGAAACAATTTTATTCCCAATTGTAATGATAACCATTCTCATATTAATATAACTACGTGATAATTAACTTTTGATGCACTCCGCATGTCTGACCGCGCCACTACCACAGCTTCCTTAACGTTCGAGTCGCTTTATGGCACACATCACGGCTGGTTGAAAAGCTGGCTGACGCGCAAACTCCAGTCTGCTTTTGATGCAGATGACATTGCCCAGGACACTTTTTTGCGGGTAATGGTCAGCGAAACGCTCTCGACGATCCGCGATCCTCGCTCCTTCCTCTGCACTATCGCCAAACGCGTGATGGTGGACCTGTTTCGCCGAAACGCGCTGGAAAAAGCGTATCTGGAGATGCTGGCGCTTATGCCGGAGGGGGGAGCGCCTTCACCTGAGGAACGCGAAAGCCAACTCGAGACCCTACAACTCCTCGACAGCATGCTGGACGGGCTAAACGGCAAAACACGTGAAGCGTTTCTGCTTTCGCAACTGGATGGTCTGACATACAGCGAGATTGCGCACAAACTCGGTGTTTCCATCAGCTCCGTGAAAAAATACGTGGCGAAAGCCGTCGAGCACTGCCTGCTGTTCCGTCTGGAGTATGGGTTATGAATCCTTTGTTAACCGATTCCCGCCGTCAGGCGCTGCGTTCAGCTTCCCACTGGTATGCCGTGCTAAGCGGCGAGCGCGTCAGCCCACAACAGGAAGCGCGCTGGCAACAGTGGTATGAACAGGATCAGGATAACCAGTGGGCCTGGCAGCAGGTTGAAAACCTGCGCAACCAGCTTGGCGGTGTGCCTGGCGACGTTGCCAGCCGGGCGTTGCACGATACCCGCCTCACCCGCCGTCACGTGATGAAAGGATTACTGCTGTTGCTCGGCGCTGGCGGAGGCTGGCAGCTCTGGCAGTCGGAAACCGGCGAAGGTCTGCGGGCAGATTACCGCACCGCCAAAGGCACAGTCAGCCGTCAGCAACTGGAAGATGGCTCCCTGCTCACGCTGAATACCCAAAGCGCGGCGGATGTGCGTTTTGATGCGCATCAGCGCACCGTCCGGCTCTGGTACGGTGAAATCGCCATTACTACCGCGAAAGATGCCCTGCAACGCCCCTTCCGTGTCCTGACCCGTCAGGGCCAGCTCACTGCTTTAGGGACAGAATTTACCGTCCGTCAGCAGGATAATTTCACGCAGCTTGACGTGCAGCAGCACGCTGTGGAAGTGCTTCTCGCCAGTGCCCCCGCGCAAAAACGCATCGTGAACGCTGGTGAAAGCCTGCAGTTCAGCGCCTCTGAGTTTGGCGCAGTGAAACCGCTGGATGACGAGAGTACAAGCTGGACGAAGGACATCCTGAGCTTCAGCGATAAACCGCTGGGTGAGGTGATAGCCACGCTAACCCGTTACCGCAACGGCGTGCTGCGCTGCGATCCCGCCGTTGCCGGGCTGCGCCTGAGCGGGACGTTCCCGCTGAAAAATACCGATGCGATCCTGAACGTTATCGCGCAAACGCTTCCCGTTAAAATTCAGTCTATTACGCGGTACTGGATAAACATTTCACCACTGTAAGGAAAATAATTCTTATTTCGATTGTCCTTTTTACCCTTCTCGTTCGACTCATAGCTGAACACAACAAAAATGATGATGGGGAAGGTATGACGCCGTTACGCGTTTTTCGTAAAACAACACCTTTGGTTAACACCATTCGCCTGAGCCTGCTGCCGCTGGCCGGTCTCTCGTTTTCCGCTTTTGCTGCACAGGTTAATATCGCACCGGGATCGCTCGATAAAGCGCTCAATCAGTATGCCGCACACAGCGGATTTACCCTCTCGGTTGACGCCAGCCTGACGCGCGGCAAGCAGAGCAACGGCCTGCACGGCGATTACGACGTCGAGAGCGGCCTGCAACAACTGCTGGACGGCAGCGGACTGCAGGTAAAACCGCTGGGAAATAACAGCTGGACGCTGGAGCCCGCGCCCGCACCAAAAGAAGATGCCCTGACCGTGGTCGGCGACTGGCTGGGTGATGCGCGTGAAAACGACGTATTTGAACATGCTGGCGCGCGTGACGTGATCCGCCGTGAGGATTTCGCCAAAACCGGCGCAACCACCATGCGTGAGGTACTTAACCGCATCCCTGGCGTCAGCGCGCCGGAAAACAACGGCACCGGCAGCCACGACCTGGCGATGAACTTTGGCATCCGGGGCCTGAACCCGCGCCTCGCCAGCCGCTCGACCGTCCTGATGGACGGCATCCCCGTCCCCTTCGCCCCTTACGGTCAGCCGCAGCTTTCACTGGCTCCCGTTTCGCTCGGCAACATGGATGCCATTGACGTGGTACGCGGTGGTGGTGCGGTGCGTTACGGACCGCAGAGCGTGGGCGGCGTGGTGAACTTTGTTACCCGTGCCATTCCGCAGGACTTTGGTATCGAGGCGGGCGTGGAAGGTCAGCTCAGCCCAACCTCTTCACAAAACAACCCGAAAGAGACGCACAACCTGATGGTGGGCGGCACAGCGGACAACGGTTTTGGCACCGCGCTGCTCTACTCCGGCACGCGCGGCAGTGACTGGCGCGAGCACAGCGCCACCCGCATCGACGACCTGATGCTGAAAAGCAAATATGCGCCGGATGAGGTGCACACCTTCAACAGCCTGCTGCAATATTACGACGGTGAAGCCGACATGCCCGGTGGCCTGTCTCGCGCGGATTACGACGCCGATCGCTGGCAATCCACCCGCCCGTATGACCGCTTCTGGGGTCGTCGCAAGCTGGCGAGCCTGGGCTACCAGTTCCAGCCAGACAGCCAGCATAAATTCAACATTCAGGGGTTCTACACCCAAACCCTGCGCAGCGGCTACCTGGAGCAAGGCAAACGCATCACCCTCTCGCCGCGTAACTACTGGGTGCGCGGTATTGAGCCACGCTACAGCCAGATCTTTATGATCGGCCCTTCCGCGCACGAAGTGGGCGTGGGCTATCGCTATTTGAATGAATCAACGCATGAAATGCGTTACTACACCGCCACCAGCAGCGGGCAGTTGCCGTCCGGCTCAAGCCCTTACGACCGCGATACGTGTTCCGGCACCGAGGCGCACGCCTGGTATCTGGATGACAAAATCGACATCGGCAACTGGACCATCACGCCGGGTATGCGTTTCGAACATATCGCGTCATACCAGAACAACGCCATCACAGGCACGCACGAAGAAGTGAGCTATAACGCACCGCTTCCGGCGTTGAACGTGCTCTATCACCTGACTGACAGCTGGAATCTTTATGCAAACACTGAAGGCTCGTTCGGCACCGTACAGTACAGCCAGATTGGCAAGGCTGTGCAAAGCGGCAATGTGGAACCGGAAAAAGCGCGAACCTGGGAACTCGGTACCCGCTACGACGACGGCGCGCTGACGGCGGAAATGGGGCTGTTCCTGATTAACTTTAACAATCAGTACGACTCCAACCAGACCAACGACACCGTCACTGCACGTGGCAAAACGCGCCATACCGGGCTGGAAACGCAGGCACGTTACGATCTGGGTACGCTAACGCCAACGCTTGATAACGTTTCCATCTACGCCAGCTATGCGTATGTGAACGCGGAAATCCGCGAGAAAGGCGACACCTACGGCAATCTGGTACCATTCTCCCCGAAACATAAAGGCACGCTGGGCGTGGACTACAAGCCAGGAAACTGGACGTTCAATCTGAACAGCGATTTCCAGTCCAGCCAGTTTGCGGATAACGCCAATACGGTGAAAGAGAGCGCCGACGGCAGTACCGGCCGCATTCCCGGCTTCATGCTCTGGGGCGCACGCGTGGCGTATGACTTTGGCCCGCAGATGGCAGATCTGAACCTGGCATTCGGTGTGAAAAACATCTTCGACCAGGACTACTTCATCCGCTCTTATGACGACAACAACAAAGGCATCTATGCAGGCCAGCCGCGCACGCTGTATATGCAGGGGTCGTTGAAGTTCTGATGTGTTAACGCCCGGCTTGCCGGGCTTTTAGCTGGAATGTGATTATGTTGGCATTTATCCGTTTTCTTTTTGCAGGCCTGCTGCTGGTGATCAGCCACGCCTTTGCCGCCATGGTTCAGGACGAACACGGCACGTTTACACTCGAAAAAACGCCACAACGGATTGTGGTGCTGGAACTCTCGTTCGCCGATGCGCTGGCCGCCGTGGACGTCAGCCCGATCGGTATTGCCGACGATAACGATGCAAAACGCATCCTGCCCGAAGTGCGTGCGCACCTGAAACCGTGGCAGTCCGTCGGAACGCGCGCGCAGCCGAGCCTGGAAGCCATTGCCGCTCTGAAACCAGACCTGATCATTGCCGACAGCAGTCGCCATGCGGGGGTTTACATCGCCTTGCAGCAAATCGCGCCGGTACTGCTGCTTAAGTCCCGCAACAAAACCTACGCTGAAAATTTGCAATCTGCGGCTATCATCGGCGAAATGGTGGGTAAAAAGCGAGAGATGCAGGCACGTCTGGAACAACATAAAGAGAGGATGGCGCAGTGGGCCAGCCAGCTTCCCAAAGGGACACGCGTGGCCTTTGGCACATCACGCGAACAGCAATTCAACCTGCATACTCAGGAGACCTGGACCGGCAGCGTGCTGGCCTCTCTGGGGCTGAACGTTCCCGCTGCGATGGCGGGTGCGTCCATGCCGTCCATCGGCCTGGAGCAACTGCTGGCGGTCAATCCTGCCTGGCTGCTGGTTGCCCACTATCGCGAAGAGAGCATTGTTAAACGCTGGCAACAAGATCCGCTCTGGCAGATGTTAACCGCCGCGCAGAAGCAGCAGGTTGCTTCGGTCGACAGTAACACCTGGGCGCGGATGCGCGGTATTTTTGCTGCAGAGCGTATTGCCGCTGACACGGTAAAAATCTTCCACCATCAGCCGCTTACCGTTGTGAAATGACCGCGATAAAACACCCGGTGCTGCTGTGGGGGCTTCCCGTTGCAGCACTTATTATTATTTTCTGGCTGAGTCTGTTTTGCTACTCGGCCATTCCTGTTTCCGGAGCAGATGCAACCCGCGCCCTGCTGCCTGGACACACGCCAACGCTACCAGAAGCGCTGGTGCAAAACCTTCGTTTGCCACGAAGCCTGGTCGCCGTTCTGATCGGCGCAAGCCTGGCGCTCGCGGGCACGCTGCTGCAAACCCTGACCCACAACCCAATGGCCTCTCCTTCACTGCTCGGCATTAACAGCGGCGCGGCGCTGGCTATGGCGCTTACCAGCGCGCTGAGTCCGACGCCGATTGCAGGCTATTCTCTGTCGTTCATCGCGGCATGCGGGGGCGGCGTGAGCTGGCTGCTGGTCATGACCGCAGGAGGCGGATTTCGTCATACCCATGACAGAAACAAACTGATCCTCGCGGGTATCGCGCTGTCGGCCTTTTGTATGGGCCTTACCCGCATCACCCTGCTGCTGGCCGAAGATCATGCTTACGGCATCTTTTACTGGCTGGCAGGCGGAGTGTCCCACGCCCGCTGGCAGGATGTCTGGCAGCTCTTGCCGGTGGTGGTCACTGCAGTCCCTGTCGTGTTACTGCTGGCGAATCAACTGAACCTGCTCAACCTCAGCGACAGCACCGCCCATACGCTGGGAGTGAACCTGACGAGGCTACGTTTGGTCATCAATATGTTAGTGCTGCTTCTGGTTGGTGCGTGCGTCAGCGTGGCAGGTCCGGTGGCGTTTATCGGTCTGCTGGTGCCACATCTGGCGCGCTTCTGGGCAGGCTTCGATCAGCGCAACGTACTGCCAGTGAGCATGCTGCTGGGGGCCACGCTGATGCTGCTGGCAGATGTACTCGCACGCGCGCTGGCCTTCCCCGGAGATCTGCCCGCAGGCGCAGTGCTGGCGCTGATTGGCAGCCCTTGCTTTGTCTGGCTTGTGAGGAGGCGAGGATGAAAATTGCGCTGGTTATTTTCATCACCCTTGCCCTGGCGGGCTGTGCGCTGTTATCACTCCATATGGGAGTGATCCCCGTGCCGTGGCGCGCGCTGCTGACCGACTGGCAGGCCGGACGCGAGCATTATTATGTATTGATGGAGTACCGACTGCCGCGCTTGCTGCTGGCACTGTTTGTCGGTGCAGCCCTCGCCGTGGCGGGCGTGCTGATACAGGGGATTGTGCGCAACCCTCTGGCATCACCGGATATTCTCGGCGTTAACCATGCCGCCAGCCTGGCCTCTGTGGGGGCTCTACTTCTTATGCCGTCACTGCCCGTGATGGTGCTGCCGCTGCTGGCCTTTGCGGGCGGCATGGCGGGGGTGAGTTTTATGAAACAGGCGTGGAACGCCGAGTGC
>OGOP01002668.1_pt1 | contig 10728 bp, 5 predicted proteins | sample 1552591 | NCBI WGS metagenome assembly OGOP01 (sample SAMEA2580120, study PRJEB22360) | human gut metagenome | biome: human gut; feature: human-associated habitat; material: faeces | place: Denmark | collected 2008/2010 | reverse complement strand
TTATGCACGCAAGCACTATCCATCAGAACCGCAAACACTGATTCATTATCTCAATGCCGCCGATGCAGCATTTGATACGTTAATGGCACTGAGTGGCGGTCACGGCTTCGATGATATTTTCGTCTTTGTGCCTAATGAAGGACTGGTGACTCTCGCCTCTTCCTTGCTGGCAACAGATGGTTGTCTGAATTTCTTCGCCGGACCGCAGGATAAGCACTTCAGCGCGCCAATTAATTTCTACGATGTGCATTATGCATTTACCCACTACGTGGGCACGTCAGGCGGCAATATCGACGACATGCGCGCAGCGGTCAAATTGATTGAAGAGAAAAAAGTGCAGGCCGCAAAAGTGGTAACACATATTCTTGGGCTGAATGCCGCGGGCGAAACCACGCTTGAATTGCCTGCCGTCGGCGGCGGCAAAAAGCTGGGGGATACCGGGAAATTCCTGCCGCTGACGTCACTCACGCAGATTCAGGATCAAGCACTGGCGGCGATTCTGGCGCGTCATCAGGGGATCTGGTCCGGTGAGGCGGAGCAATACCTGCTCGCCCATGCAGAGGCAATTTCCCATGATTAATCGCGCTACTTAACTCTGCATGTCGCTGGCTGGGCGCCGCGGGAACCTCGCGCCCTCCACTTCACGATGTCAATGTGCACGAGAAGAATAAAAAAACATCAGCGCCTTAAGGGGCGCTCAAATTGGTGGCAAAGTACACATTGTTTATGCCGGATACGGAATGAAGCCTTATTCGGCCTACATAATCTTGAAAATTCAATATATTGCAGTTATCTGGTAGGCCAGGTAAGCGTAGCGCATCAGGCAATCCTGTGTTTGTCATCAGTCTCAGCGCCTGTGCAATATGTGACATCGTGAGCCATGTCAGTAAGTGGTTAAATTCGCAGTGGTAGCATTCCTTCCGTGTTTTCTTACTAACCGGAGAAGTAATGGAACTGCTTTTATTGAGTAACTCGACGCTGCCGGGTAAAGCCTGGCTGGAACATGCACTGCCGCTAATTGCTGAACAGTTGCAGGGTCGCCGCTCAGCGGTGTTTATCCCTTTCGCTGGCGTAACGCAGACCTGGGATGATTACACAGCGAAAACGGCTGCGGTTCTCGCTCCGCTGGGTGTTTCTGTCACCGGTATTCATAGCGTTGTCGATCCCGTTGCCGCGATTGAAAATGCTGAGATCGTGATTGTCGGCGGCGGGAATACTTTCCAGTTGCTGAAACAGTGCCGCGAGCGCGGGCTGCTGGCACCAATTACTGACGTGGTTAAACGTGGCGCTCTGTATATTGGCTGGAGCGCAGGCGCTAACCTTGCTTGCCCAACCATTCGTACCACCAACGATATGCCGATTGTCGATCCGCAAGGTTTCGATGCGCTAAATCTGTTCCCGTTGCAAATCAACCCGCACTTCACCAACGCGCTGCCGGAAGGCCATAAAGGTGAAACCCGTGAGCAGCGTATTCGCGAACTGCTGGTCGTCGCGCCAGAACTGACGATTATTGGTCTACCGGAAGGTAACTGGATCACAGTGAGTAAAGGTCACGCTACGCTGGGTGGCCCGAACACCACTTATGTGTTTAAGGCTGGTGAAGAAGCGGTGCCGCTAGAAGCTGGTCACCGTTTTTAAGTGAATTGCCGGATGCATGATCCGGCATCTTGTTCATAGTGCCTGATGCGACGCTTGACGCGTCTTATCAGGCCTACAGGATTCACAATATTAATACTCGTCCCGTCCTTCATCTTCATCCGGCTGTTCCAGCACACTGTAAGCCACCGAACAAAACAGCGAGTTCAGGCGCTGCATATCTCCCAGTAAGCCTAAATGTAGCGAACTGGTTTCAATGCTCTGCACGTTTTGCTGATGCAGGCGATCGACGTGGGCGTGGGAATAGCGGCGATTAAGAATGCGAAAGCGATGCTTACTACGGCGCAAACGACGAGCGCTGGTGACATCGCCAGAGAAGAACACCGACATTGCCAGCTTTAAATTACTGAGCAATTGCTCATAGAGCGCATCCAGTTCCTTCAACCCATCAAGCGAAAATGCCCGCCGTGCTGCCAGTGATTTGTCGGCAATTTCACTCCCCATGCGCTCGACGATATCGGAGGCCTGTTCAAGGTTGAGCGACATTTCGATGATCTCTGCCCAGCGGCGCGACTCTTCCTCCGCCAGCTCTTCTTTTGGCATCCGCGCCAGATACAGCTTAATGGCGGTGTAGAGAACGTTGATATCATCTGCCAGCTTACGCAGCTCTTTCTCCTGCCGTGGCTCACCGTGCATCACTTTATTCAACCCTTCCATCATCTGTTCCATGGCGTCGCCAATGCGCAGGGTTTCGCGCGCGGCGTTCGCCAGAGCAAGCGTGGGCGTATCCAGCGCGCTGACATCCAGATGTTTAGGCCGTAGCTGGGTATCCAGTTCCGGTTCATCGCGAATAATCGTTTTGCAAAACCGTGCCATCGGGTCAACAAATGGCAGCATGACCAGGCAACGTACAAGGTTGTAGAAGACGTGGAAATAGATCACCAGTTCCGCTTTTGGCAATGACAGCTTCCCCATTGTCTCTGCCAGCAAATGGACAAACGGCAGGATAATCAGGCTACCCACCAGCTTAAACAGCAGACTACCCAGCGCGACACGGCGGGCTGCGGCATTGGCGGCACTGTTGTTGAGCATCGCCAGCAGACCGGAACCGAGGTTAGCACCAATCACCAGACAGAGCGCCACGGGGAAGGAGATAATGCCTGCGGCGGTCAGAGTCGCGGTCAGCAGTACAGCAGCAAGGCTGGAGTAGCTGATAATGGCGAACATCGCGCCAATCAGCGCATCCAGCAGAATATCGCCGGTCAGCGAGGCAAAGATCACCTGAACGCCGTTTGCCTGGGTGATCGGCGTTACGGCCTGCACAATCAACTCCAGCGCTAGCAAAATCAGCCCAAGACCAATACCGACGCGGCCCAGTTGCCCGGCGCGTGACTGTTTGCGTCCGAGGAAAAAAATCACGCCGATAAAAATAAGTAACGGTGACAGCCAGGATAAGTCGAAGGTGAGAATACGCGCCATTAGCGCCGTCCCGACATCTGCACCCAGCACAATGACCAGAGCCGGTGCGAGGGCTACCAGATCCTGAGCGACAAACGAGGTCACCAGCATGGTGGTGGCATTACTGCTCTGTACCAGTGCGGTAACGCCGATCCCCGCGCAAAAGGCGAGCGGCTTTTTTTCGACGCTCCGGCTAAGGACAGTACGCAAACGCGCGCCGAAGACGCGCATTACGCCGGTTCGAACAATATGAGTCCCCCAGACCAGCAGGGCGACGGCAGAAAGCAGGTGAAGCAGCGTTAACACGAGTTCAGGTTCTCCTTATCGTTATATGTTCCTGAAGCAATTGAATGACCAAAGGACCGGAAACACGTTGACTGGCATCTTTACTGTGCCTTTTGACATTCGTTTTTCCGGCTAAGATTATTCCAGCCTGTTTCCAGTATAAGTGTTTCATATTAATAAAGAGACAGGGCACTCATTGAGCGCCCTGTTTGTTGTAAGGAAAAGTGACAGATTTGTGAATCAGTCCGCGTCATACCCCAGATTCGGTGCCAGCCAGCGCTCAACTTCGGTAACGCTCATACCTTTACGGCGGGCATAGTCTTCAACCTGATCGCGCTGAATTTGCGCTACCGCGTAATACTTGCTGTCCGGGTGGCTGAAGTACCAACCCGAAACCGATGCACCAGGCCACATGGCGAAAGATTCTGTGAGTTTCATGCCAGTGTGTTTTTCCACTTCCAGCAGCTCCCAGATGGTGGCTTTTTCCGTATGTTCCGGGCAGGCCGGATAGCCCGGTGCCGGACGGATGCCCTGGTAGTTTTCGCGGATCAGTTCTTCGTTGCTGAGGTTCTCGTTCGGCGCATAGCCCCAGTAGACTTTACGCACACGCTCATGGAGATACTCCGCAAAGGCTTCGGCTAAACGGTCGGCAAGCGCTTTCACCATGATTTTGTTGTAATCATCGTGCTGCGCTTCAAAGGCATCAGCCAGTGCGTCCTCTTCCAGCCCGCCAGTCACGGCAAATGCGCCGATGTAATCTGCTTTACCAGAAAGCTTCGGCGCAACGAAGTCAGCGAGACAGTAGTTAGCGAATCCCGTTTTTTCGGTCTGTTGACGCAGATGGTGGCTGACGTTGATCACATGAGTGCGCGTTTCGTCACGGTAGATTTCAATGTCATCGCCCACACGGTTTGCCGGGAACAGGCCCACCACGCCACGCGGATTCAGCGTTTTCTCGGCGCTTAATTTATCCAGCATGTCGTTGGCGTCTTTAAACAGCCGCTGCGCCTCAACGCCTACCACTTCATCTTCCAGAATGCGCGGATACTTCCCGGCCAGCGACCAGGTCATAAAGAACGGTGTCCAGTCGATGTAATTGCGCAGCGTTTCGATGCTGGCTTCGACTTCCTGCACGCCGAGACGGTGCGCCACCGGCGGCGTGTAAGCCTGCCAGTCAAAAGCGAAATCGTTATCGCGCGCCGCTTCCAGCGTGACCGGTGGTGTGCGCGGCTTCTTGCGCCCGTGCTGAATACGTACGGTTTCGTACTCCTTGCGGGTACGAGCGACAAAATCATCACGCTGGGTATCGGAAAGCAGCGCCGCCACCACACCAACGGTACGCGATGCGTTCTGCACATACACCGTCGGGCCGCTGTAGTTCTGCTCGATTTTCACCGCCGTGTGCGCTTTTGAGGTGGTCGCGCCGCCAATCAATAGCGGAATAGTGAAGCCCTGACGCTCCATCTCTTTCGCCACGTTAACCATCTCGTCCAGCGACGGCGTGATAAGCCCCGAAAGTCCAATCAGATCAGCATTCACTTCTTTAGCGGTACGGAGAATTTTTTCCGCAGGCACCATAACGCCGAGATCGACAATTTCGTAGTTGTTACATTGCAGCACCACACCAACGATATTTTTACCGATGTCGTGGACGTCGCCCTTCACGGTGGCGATCACCATCTTGCCGTTGGTTTTACCCTGCTCTTTGCTGGCTTCAATAAACGGTTCGAGATACGCCACTGCCTGTTTCATGACGCGCGCCGATTTGACCACCTGTGGCAGGAACATTTTCCCTTCGCCAAACAGATCGCCGACCACGTTCATACCGTCCATCAGCGGGCCTTCAATCACTTCAATCGGGCGCGTAGCCTGCTGGCGGGCTTCTTCGGTATCCTGCTCGATAAACTCGGTAATGCCTTTAACCAGCGAGTATTCCAGACGTTTATTCACTTCCCACGAGCGCCACTCCGCCTGCTGGGCGTTAGCGGTGTCGTCGGTTTTGCTGCCGCGATATTTCTCGGCAAGCTCCAGTAAACGCTCAGTGCCATCGTCGCGACGGTTAAGAATCACATCTTCCACCGCGTCGCGCAGTTCAGCGGGTAGGTCGTCGTAAATCGCCAGTTGCCCGGCGTTGACGATCCCCATATCCATGCCATTGCGAATAGCGTAGTAGAGGAACACCGCGTGAATGGCTTCGCGCACCGGATCGTTGCCACGGAATGAGAAAGAAACGTTAGATACACCGCCGGAAATCAGCGCGTGCGGCAGTTCGCGTTTGATATCTTCACACGCGCCGATAAAGTCCTGCGCGTAGTTGTTGTGCTCTTCAATGCCGGTTGCGACCGCGAAGATGTTCGGGTCGAAGATGATATCTTCTGGCGGGAAGCCAACCTCTTCGGTGAGGATTTTGTACGCCCGACGGCAAATCTCGATTTTCCGTGCGCGGGTATCGGCCTGTCCCTGTTCGTCAAAGGCCATTACCACCACTGCCGCACCGTAACGACGCAAGAGCTTCGCGTGATGGATAAAGGCGTCGACGCCCTCTTTCATCGAGATAGAGTTAACAATGCCTTTGCCCTGGATACACTTCAGACCTTTTTCAATGACATCCCATTTTGAGGAGTCGATCATAATCGGCACGCGAGCGATATCCGGTTCACCGGCAATCAGATTGAGAAAACGCACCATCGCCGCTTCGGCGTCGAGCATCCCTTCATCCATGTTGATATCGATAATCTGCGCACCGTTTTCCACCTGCTGGCGGGCCACATCCAGTGCCTCGCTGTATTTCTCTTCTTTGATCAGGCGCTTGAACTTAGCGGAACCGGTGACGTTGGTGCGTTCACCCACGTTCACAAACAGGCTATCTTCGCCAATGTTCAGCGGCTCCAGGCCGGACAAACGGCAGGCTACGGGGATTTCCGGCAGTTTGCGCGGCGCTAATCCTTCTACTGCACGACTCATCGCTGCAATATGTTGTGGCGTGGTGCCACAGCAGCCGCCGACGATATTGAGAAAACCCGCTTGCGCCCATTCACGTATCTGTTTTGCCATCGTGTCGGCGTCGAGATCGTACTCACCAAAGGCGTTGGGTAGCCCGGCGTTCGGGTGCGCGGTGACGTAGCATTCCGCAATCCGTGACAGCTCCTGCACGTACTGGCGCAGTTCATCTGGCCCCAGCGCACAGTTCAGGCCAAAGGTCAGAGCTTCGGCGTGGCGCAATGAGTTGTAAAATGCTTCGGTGGTCTGCCCGGAGAGCGTGCGCCCGGAGGCGTCGGTGATGGTGCCGGAGATCATAATCGGCAGCTCAACGCCCAGCGCTTCAAACTCCGTTTTCACCGCAAAGACCGCCGCTTTGGCGTTAAGGGTGTCGAAAACGGTTTCAATCAGGATCAGATCCGCACCACCTTCCACCAGCGCTTTGGTGGACTCTCGATAAGCCGCCACCAGCCCGTCAAAAGTGATATTACGAAATGCCGGATCGTTGACGTCCGGAGAAATAGACGCCGTGCGGTTGGTTGGGCCGAGAACACCGGCAACGTAGCGCGGTTTCTCCGGGGTGCGCGCGGTCCACTCATCAGCACAGGCGCGCGCCAGTTTCGCCGCCGCAAAGTTGATTTCCGCCGACAGGGATTCCATCTGGTAATCCGCCATCGCAATGGTCGTGGAGTTGAAGGTGTTGGTTTCGATGATATCCGCGCCCGCTTCAAAGTAGGCGTTGTGGATAGCGGCGATCACTTCCGGTTTACTGAGTACCAGCAGGTCGTTGTTGCCTTTGAGGTCGCATGGCCAGTCGGCAAAGCGTTCACCACGAAAATCGGCTTCGTTCAGTCGATAGCTCTGGATCATGGTGCCCATACCGCCGTCCAGCACCAGAATACGTTCATTTAACTGCGCACGCAGTTGTTCCACTTTGCTGCTCACACTTGCTCCCGACACGCTCAACCCAGATTTAATAAAAATTCAACAAACCATACTGGCATAAACGCATCTGTGGTAAAAGCGACCACCACGCAACATGAGATTTGTTCAACATTAACTCATCGGATCAGTTCAGCAACTATTGCATTAGCTAACAATAAAAATGAAAATGATTTCCACGATACAGAAAAAGGAGACTGTCATGGTCGCACCCATTCCCGCGAAACGCGGCAGAAAACCCGCCGTTGCCACCGCACCAGCGACTGGACAGGTTCAGTCTTTAACGCGTGGCCTGAAATTACTGGAGTGGATTGCCGAATCCAATGGCAGTGTGGCACTCACGGAACTGGCGCAACAAGCCGGGTTACCCAATTCCACGACCCACCGCCTGCTAACCACGATGCAACAGCAGGGTTTCGTGCGTCAGGTTGGCGAACTGGGACACTGGGCAATCGGCGCACATGCCTTTATGGTCGGCAGCAGCTTTCTCCAGAGCCGTAATTTGTTAGCAATTGTTCACCCTATCCTGCGCAATCTAATGGAAGAGTCTGGCGAAACGGTCAATATGGCGGTGCTTGATCAAAGCGATCACGAAGCGATTATTATCGACCAGGTACAGTGTACCCACCTGATGCGAATGTCCGCGCCTATCGGCGGTAAATTGCCGATGCACGCTTCCGGTGCGGGTAAAGCCTTTTTAGCCCAACTGAGCGAAGAACAGGTGACGAAGCTGCTGCACCGCAAAGGGTTACATGCCTATACCCACGCAACGCTGGTGTCTCCTGTGCATTTAAAAGAAGATCTCGCCCAAACGCGCAAACGGGGTTATTCATTTGACGATGAGGAACATGCGCTGGGGCTACGTTGCCTTGCAGCGTGTATTTTCGATGAGCACCGCGAACCGTTTGCCGCAATTTCAATTTCCGGACCGATTTCACGTATTACCGATGACCGCGTGACCGAGTTTGGCGCAATGGTGATTAAAGCGGCGAAGGAAGTGACGCTGGCGTACGGTGGAATGCGCTGACTTTTTTCTGGCGGGCAGAGGCAATATTCTGCCCGTCATATCTGAGTGGCAATAGAATAAGGGTGTCTGTTAATCGCATTGACGCCAAAATAACTTATTGTCATACACTTCGCACACTTTTATTAACTCAGCATTATTTTTAAACATCAAACCACTTAATTATTAACAAAATCGCAAGATCTCATTACGCCGAAACTTTTACGGTTTCATTATGAGATTGAGCGATTTATGATATTTCTTTACTTGTAATCATATTAAATTTTTTCACTGTTCTGATAGTTAAAATTCAAGACATCAATAAACAATGAGATATTTAAATGATTACTCGTATTCCTCGCAGTTCTTTCTCTGTAAATATTAATAATACAGCCCAGACAAATGAACACCAAAACCTGAGTGAATTGTTTTATAAAGAACTCGAGGATAAATTTTCTGGCAAGGAGCTGGCGACGCCTCTATTAAAAAGCTTCTCAGAGAACTGTAGACAAAACGGTCGTCATATCTTTAGCAACAAGGATTTTGTCATTAAATTTTCCACGTCTGTCTTACAGACTGATAAAAAAGAAATTACGATAATTAATAAAAATGAAAACACGACACTCACTCAAACCATTGCTCCAATATTTGAAGAATACCTAATGGAAATTTTACCTCAACGCTCAGACGCTCTTGATAAACAAAAATTAAATCTAAACTCAGATAGAAAAGAAAAAGACTTCCCAAGAGTTAAACTTAATGGTCAATGTTATTTTCCGGGGCGCCCCCAAAACCGTATAGTATGCCGACACATTGCTGCACAATATATTAATGATATTTATCAGAATGTTAATTACAAACCCCATCAAGATGATTACTCTTCAGCTGAAAAATTTCTCACGCACTTCAACAAAAAATGCAAAAACCAGACTTTGGCGTTGATTTCCAGCCGTCCTGAGGGGCGTTGTGTTGCTGCCTGCGGTGATTTCGGGCTAGTTATGAAGGCATATTTTGACAAGATGGAATCAAATGGCATCAGTGTTATGGCTGCCATATTATTGGTAGATAACCATGCTTTGACGGCCCGACTAAGAATAAAGAACACAACTGAAGGATGTACCCATTACGTGGTTTCGGTTTATGATCCTAATGTAACTAACGATAAAATAAGAATTATGAGCGAAAGCAAAGAGGATATTAAACACTATTCTCTGATGGATTTTATGAATGTAGATTATAGCCTCCTGAAATGGTCAAATGATCATGTTATTAACCAATCTGTTGCAATAATTCCAGCACTTCCGAAAGAACAGCTATTGATGTTAAAAGGATCTGTGGATGAAATAACCCCTCCATTATCACCAGCAACGATGAATTTGCTAATGGCAATTGGTCAGAATCACCAACTTACGCAACTGATGATTCAGCTCCAGAAAATGCCAGAACTACATAGAACAGAAATGTTGACTGCCTATAATAGTGGACATATGAACGTTATTAATACTATTTTTAACGCATTACCCACTCTGTTTAATACGTTTAAATTCGATAAAAAAAATATGAAGCCCCTCCTCCTGGCAAATAATTCTAATGAATATCCCGGTTTGTTTTCAGCGATACAGCATAAACAACAAAATGTTGTAGAGACGGTTTATCTTGCTTTATCTGACCATGCACGCCTGTTTGGATTTACCGCTGAAGATATTATGGATTTTTGGCAACACAAAGCGCCACAAAAATACTCTGCCTTTGAGTTGGCTTTTGAATTTGGTCACCGGGTTATTGCTGAATTAATCCTTAATACATTAAATAAGATGGCTGAAAGCTTTGGCTTTACGGATAACCCTCGATACATTGCGGAGAAAAATTATATGGAAGCTTTACTCAAAAAAGCATCTCCCCATACCGTACGCTAAATCTTTGCCTGCGCCGATACGCATAAACATCTTCCACATGCCCTTCACGTATGCGGTTTTGTAGTGCGCGCCAGTAATCAGCGCGGAACAGGTCGGCGTGCATCTCTTCAAACAGCGGACCAATACGCGGGTCGGCGCATAGCCAGTGGCGAAACTCTTCCGGGAAAACATCGCCCGGCGAGACGCTGTACCACGGTTCGCTGGCAAGTTCGTCTTCCGGATAGCGCGGCGGCGGGATGTCGCGGAAATTCACTTCCGTCATGTAGCAAATTTCATCGTAATCATAAAAAACCACACGCCCGTGACGGGTGACACCGAAGTTTTTAAACAGCATGTCGCCAGGAAAAATGTTAGCAGCGGCAAGCTGGCGAATAGCGTTACCGTATTCTTCAATGGCGTCGCGCAACTGCTGACCTTCCACTTGTTCCAGCCAGATATTGAGCGGCACCATCCGCCGCTCGATATAGAGATGGCGAATTACAATCTGCTCACCAAGATCGGTGATTTTTTCCGCTGCTTCCTGGAGCAGTAATTCCATTAATGCCGGGG
>OGOP01002658.1_pt1 | contig 10754 bp, 10 predicted proteins | sample 1552591 | NCBI WGS metagenome assembly OGOP01 (sample SAMEA2580120, study PRJEB22360) | human gut metagenome | biome: human gut; feature: human-associated habitat; material: faeces | place: Denmark | collected 2008/2010 | reverse complement strand
CAACAACAGCAACAACAGCAACAACAGCAACAACAATTTGTAATGCAGCCGCAGTATATCTATCATCCACCGCCGAAACCTCCCAAAACTAATAAACCACCAAAAGTGAATGGCAGTGCACCACCACCACCACCAACACCACCAAAAACCGAATTAGTGGATCTCCCCTTGTACATTAATACTTCGAAAACCGAATTTCTTCAAAGATACAGCATAACCCAAGAGTCGCGTTCTATAGACGAGCTTCAACGAGCCAATACATTAGAGGAATATAACGAAAACACTAATAGATTAATTATCAGCACCAATGTCATGAAAATAATAGATGAAAATGATCACAAAACTGCCATTACAAATGGACAACCGGAAGAACCCAAACCCGCTGCCAAAGCTGTAGCACCACCTGTGCCTATTAGTAATTGGGCCAGTTTCCTTCAATCAACTGCACCACCAACCCCAAAAAAGATAGCTAAACCCAAACCACCACCAACTCCACCAACCCCAGTCCAGGCAGTAACACCAGTTCCGCAATTTGATATGAGCAACGAATCTGCACAGCCTTTGGGGACATTATTGCTCAAAATCATGTTTGATAGCAACTACTCTGTTTTCAGCAGCTTGCCAACATTTGATATAAAACCTAGAGGATTGACCAACACCGGCAACATTTGTTATATGAATTCGATATTGCAGATATTGATCCACTGTGAGCCATTCAATAGATTGCTAAAACTTATAGAGACCAAGTCCATAGGAAGTTTGGGCCCATCTTCGACGCCATTACTAGATGCCACTATAATTTTTTTCAATCAGTTTCAAGAGAATGTTAAGGGCGCTATTCTGCCCGAAAGTTTCTATGCCAGCTTGACCAAGCTTGACAAGTTTTCACATTTGAAATGGGGACAACAGGAGGATGCCGAAGAGTTTTTGGGGTACTACCTTGATGGACTTAATGAAGAGTTTTTAGGGGCTATCAAACAATTGAACACGCCCCAAATCGACTCCTTGATACAGGTATATGCGCAAGACCACGATGCTGAAGCCACTGCCAAGTTCAAGTTTAATGTCAAATCTACTATCAAGAGAATCAAGAACGATGCTGAGGCCGACGACGGCGAATGGAACCAGGTGAATAAGAAAAAGAATAGCACAACCACCAAAATAGAAATCGACCCGACCCCGCTAAATATGATTTTTGGCGGTGAGTTCAAGTCGGTGGTTACTATACCCAAACAATCGTCGTCGTTCCAGAAATCCATAACGCTAGACCCTTTCCAACACGTGCAGTTGGATGTATCGTCAGCAGACACTATTGAAGATGCAATCAAGCATTTGAATGAGTCGGAAAGCATAAGTTATACAAACAACAATAAAGAGATCCAAGTGAAGAAGCAGACGTTTATTGAAAAGTTGCCTAATGTATTGATAATACACCTAAAACGATTCAGTTACTTGAAAGACCAGGAGATTGGGGTGGAGAAGTTGAGGAAGAAAGTGGACTATAACCACGATTTAATAATACCGAAAGAGGTAATGGCAAGGGATACGGGGATGCCGATCAAATACCAGTTGATGTCGGTTGTTTACCACCACGGAAGCAGTGCAGATGCTGGACATTATACCAGTGACATATACAATGCAGGCCAATGGTGGAGAATAGATGATACTGCTGTGAAGCAGATACAGAATGAAGAGGTTTTGAATGCTGGCACAGAGGAGAATATAAAGAATGCGTATATATTATTGTATAGGAGAATCTAAATAAAAGCAATAAAGATAGCAGCGACAAGGCCAGCACCGGCTAAAGTCCTTAGGTTTAATTTGCTGGCACCATTAGACTCTATGACTGTGACATTTGAGGGAATGGACGAAGGTGCTGCCTCTACTGTAGCAACATAATCGAGAGTACACTCGCCGGTTATTGTCAAGGTTGTTGGGCCGGTTATGGTGATTATTGAGTTGTTGACAGTGATTTCAGTGGACTGTGGACAGTAGGTGGTATAGTCTGTGACTAAAGACCATGTGGTGTAGTTGGCGGTAGCAAAAGCAATAAAGGTGAACAAATAGATAACGAATTTAAACATGACTTGGGTGATAAAAAGTATGGTGTGATCTTGTAAAAAAGGAATTTTTTTGGTGCTTATATACTCTTTTTTTTCGCAGCTGTGGTGCTGGCTAAAAAAGAAATCTGCAAGCCTTTTTTGGGTGACAATAGAACGCTATTTTCTTGAAAAACACGCGACTTTCATTAAATACCCTAAAACTCTAATATACAGACTATAAACCAATAAATATTTGCTAAACAGTGGGTTTTACCAGCACTCGTAACCCCCGTCAACGACCAAGTTGTGACCAGTAGTGTATGATGAAGCAGATTCTGAGGCCAAGTACAAGATAGAACCAACAAACTCTTTTGGTTCTGCCATTCTCTTCATTGGGATCTTTGATTCCCATTCTGTCTTCATTTCGGTGTGTCCACTAATAACGTTTCTTGTCAATGGGGTTAAGATGTATCCTGGCGACAATGTGTTGACTCTGATATTGTATTTAGCCCATTCACAGGCCAATGATCTGGCTAAATGAATGACACCGGCTTTGGACATGTTGTACATGCATTGTGGTTGTGGGTCGTTGACGATGGTACCGGACATTGACCCGATCAAAATGATCGATCCGGTCATGTTGTTTTGGATTAATGGTCTAGCAAAAGCTTGGGAAACGTAGAATGACCCCAACCCGTTAACTTTCATAAGGTTTTCAGCGTTCTTGGCTGGGTACTCTTCAGCTGGGAAGTTTTCAGCGTAACCGGCAGTGTTGACCAAGACACTTGAGATTTTGCCGTGGTGTTCGTTGATGGCTTTGAATGTCAAGTCGACAGCTTCAGCATCGCCAATATTACATGACCAAGCACTCATCTGACCGATTGGTGATTCGTATTTACCTTTCATTTGCTCTTCGCCCCATTGTAAGACGTCTCTAGCAGCTTGTTGTGTTCTTTCCAAGTTCATATCGACTAATGCAACATCGGCACCTTTGGCTAATAAAGCTCTTGATACCACGGCAGCCAAACCACCAGAGCCGCCGGTTAATATGACTAGTTTTCCATCCAAACGGAAGCTTGGGACTATGTTATCGTATGACCAGTATGCGGAATCCATTATGTGTAGTGAGAATAAAGAAGTAAGTTGTGGGGGGGAGGAAAAATCGAAAAAAAAAGGGTGATATGACTGTGTTTATATATTTTCTGGGAGGAGATGACCGCCTCAATGTTTTCTTTTCGGGAAGATTATAAAAATTGTTATGTATGAATGCACCGAGAGAAATGTTAGTTCTACGGAAGAATTAAAAAAAGTGGGCTATATACAGGTCGCCGTTTTTTTTTTTTAAACCCATGTGCTTTATCAGAAGAGCCTCATAGTGTTGGTGAAATTCTTTTTATAGATCACTACGTGTTTTTGCATATATCGTTAGACCAAAGATGTTTGTGTAATATATGGCCTAGCATCTAACGTCATCGAGCTTTGGTTTGCTAAAATCAGGTATTGAATTTCTTTTTTTGAAAGTTGGAATAGGTGCGTCGTTTCTTTTTGAGAGGACACAAACACCGTGGTCAAATCTGGGAAGTTTGTTGAACTTTTAGATTCACAAGATTTTTGTAAGATTTTGAGACGAAAATTTGTAAAGAGCGAGGAAATTGGGAAGTTGAGTATTTCCGGAGCCAGGGGTCAATGGGTACTACGTTCCCCTCTCGTGGATGTCCAAATCAGGCATGTCGAGCCGGTGGTATCTACAAACAATATAAATGGGAGGTGTCCACCAACTTTTTTTTTATCCCCAACCACTAACGATGTCAGTTACAATCAGACCAATTGAAGAGAAGGATAAGCCGGAGTGGTTGCACTTGTGGACGGGAAAAGGCGGGTATATTGAGTTTTACAATTCGCTCGACAAAATCATACCTGAAATTTCAGATACAACTTTTGCAAGATTTTTGGACGCCACCGAGCCCGTATACTCTGTTGTTGCTGTTGACGATTCGGGTAAGGTCATTGGGTTTGCCAATTACTTGACGCACAGAAATACATGGACTGTTGAAGATGCACTTTATCTCAATGATTTGTTTGTTAGTTCCGAAAGCAGATTGCATGGTGTTGGAAGAAAATTGATTGAGTATATCTATGGCGAAGCTGATAGATTAAAGTGTAAGAAATGTTACTGGAGCACCCAATTTGAAAACCACCGTGCACAGTTGTTGTACACCAAAGTAGGTGTCAAGAGTGGGTTTTTATTATATAGGAGACCCTGATCAATGTACACGACCTATGTTTTGTTTTTATTTTTGAATTATAAGCGTGTAAATTTTTTTGCCTCCCTGTTTGCTTCTGTATTCTTTTTACTGGTAGCAATGAATTTTATCAAGAAGTTTATTGGGACGACTACTACCGATGAGGTTGCGCTGATTCCGTCAGGAAAGCTTTATCTCACACGTTCAAAACAATCCCCAAAGGGGGCAATTGAGTGTCTCTACAATGATGCGTTTGCGTCAATCAAAAAGACGACGAGCCCATACTACTATCAATTGTGTATCACCAAAGTTTACCAAGAGGGCGAAGCTGATTTCAATAGATTTGATGATTCAGAAGAGGAGTATGATGGGGAGGAGCTGGCACCTACAAACGATACCAGACGCCAATCTAAAGACGAGTGGATTTTCCTCATTGCCGATGAATTGAAGATTCATGTTTGTGAGAAGGAAGATGGGTCGAGGGCTATTGCATGGAAGGATGTGAATGGCGATTTGGGCGATAAGTTTGAGTTTGTTATTGATGAGGAGGTGAGGGGTAGTGAAGTTGAAGCATTTGGGATGACCATCTACAAGTGTTTATTTGAAAACAAGTACCAAACAAGCTATGCAAAGGTGAATGACCCCAATCAATTGAAGGAGTTTATCTATAATCCCAAGGGAGAGTTGTTGACGTTTGATGAACTAAAGGATTTGAATGATTTAGAGGAGTATGAGACAGATGAGTATGAGGATTGTGAGACCTTGCCAATTGACGCGCCAAAAGGAGAAACCAAGTATGCTAGCACTGACGTTGACTTGCATTTGTATGATACCAGGACAGGAACATTTATTTTACACCTTGCCAAGCCAGATTTTGAGTTGAAGTTGATAGATTTGGGCAATTGGGAATATACACTTTACATCCATGGCGAGACTACACGGATCAACACTACGTTGAGCAAGAATATGAACCCCACCTTTAATTACCAACACTTGTCGTTTATTTTTAATGATTATACGGTTGACGAAGGCGGGATCAATGCGTGTTCGTGGTTGGTCAAGTTTCCTGATTATAATGACATGTCAAAGTTTCAAACGGTGTTTCTTGGGTTGATGTATGAGACGTTGAATAGACGGAAATGGGGAGAAACAGAGGAGCACGATTATTTTGTTGATGCATTTTCTCGGGTTAGTATTGGTGATGCCAAGGATTTGGAGAGTGAGGAAGAGGAAGAGAGCGAAGAGGAAAACGAAGGCGATGGTCCTGTTAAATGGGAAACTGAGAAAAATGAAAAGAATAGCAGTTTGACTGTGGGGTACGCCAAAGATAGGTCGTATGTTGTTCGTGGCGACAAGATTGGGGTTTTCAGTGAAGATGATGCAGGTCAACTCAACTTCCAGACGGCAATTACCAATGTTGCAGACTTGAAGGGTAAGCATTTTAGTCCTGAAAAAATGCTTCTTCACCAGCAGGACCAGTATATGATTATTTCGAACCCGCAGTTTGACGATAAGGCGTTGTACAAGATGGACCTTACACGAGGAAAGATTGTTGAGGAGTGGGTGGTGTCCAAAGATGTGCCAGTCAAGTCGTATGCGCCAACGTCAAAGTTTGCCCAGTTGACTGATGAACAGACGTTGACGGGTATTTCGTCGAATGGGTTGTTTACTATTGACCCGAGGTTGAGTGGCACAAAGTTGGTGAATGACAAAACGTACAAGGCATACAAAACCACCAACAACCAGTTTCAGACATTGGCAACTACCGACAAGGGCTATATTGCGTTGGGGTCCGGCAAGGGTGATATCAGGCTTTTCGATAGATTAGGTGCTAATGCGAAGACGGCGTTGCCGTCGTTGGGGGATCCGATTATTGGGATTGACGTGTCGAAGGATGGTAGGTGGTTACTTGCCACATGCAAGACGTACTTGTTGTTAATTGATAACAAGATCAGTGATGGTCAAAAGAATGCTGGCAAGTTGGGGTTTACGAATTATTTCGACAAGGACAAGAAACCCATGCCAAGACGACTTGCGTTAAAGCCCGAGCACGAGGCGTATATGGTGAGAGAGAATGGAGGGAAACAGTTGCTGTTTACGCCTGCGTATTTTAATACTGGCCGTGACTCTAAAGAAACTACAATCGTCACCTCTTTGGGCAAGTATGTTGTTACGTGGTCGATGGGCAAAGTGTTGTTGGACAAGGAGAACCCGTATTTGGTCAAGAGGTACACGCAAAACGTTATTGCTGATAATTTCAAGTTTGGGTCGAACAACGAAGTGATTATGGCGTTACAAGATGATGTTTCTATGGTAAGTAGACGTAGTTTAGCTAACCCAAAGAATGTATTTAAGTAAATATATATATATATTACCAAAACCTAAATGTTTGTTTCATTTCTTGTAGCCATATTCTTCTGAACGCATTTGCCTTTTGCCATCGAGTGGGTTTAAAGTCGTGGATATCGAACTCGGTGAGTTTGGAAGCGTCAGGGAATTCCTGGTAGGGTATACGATTGATTCGGGCGTGGACTTTGCGTACCCAGTTGTTGAATCCTGGTGATTCGATGAGGAGTCTGTACAAGTATTCCTGGAGTGAGTTTGGTGGAGGTTTCATTGGTGTGAGGAGGTCTAGTCGTCAATTTTGGGAAGTTTTTTTTTTGGGTTGCTGTTTTGGGCGAAATGTAAACAAACTCATCACAAAAAAAAGTTGGCCAATATCCTTTACTTTTCTTCTTTCACCAACCATGTCAGCACCCGACGAGATTGAATTAGATTTTAATGATATAATACCAGCAGAGCTTCCGCAGAGCAGGATATTGTTGCCTCCAGACTATAGCAGCACCAATCATATTACCAACGAATTGTTCCAGGTGACCAGAGATAAGAACCGCCATCCTAAACGGTTGAACAACGATAAGATCCAGAAAATGATTCGGGACCTAGAGGAAACAGATTACGAACTAGATGATGTGGTGAGGACGAGAGTGTTTAAAGGGAGACTAAAAAACCGACACAGCTTTAGCCAAGTGCGTTCTGACTTGAATGAGTACTTTGATGAAAACAAAGAGAATCGGGATAAGCCGTCGAAAGTTACAAAGAAAAAGTCGCCGGTGCCCATACTACAGCCAATCACCAATAGTTCTAAACCCAAACGAGTGTGTTTGCCGAAACACACGGTGCTACGTCCACGGAAACCTGCGCTCAAACAAGATGGGGCCACTACGATATTTCTTATGGAGTCGCTGTCGGGACTAGTTAACGATGCCACCAAGTATGCTACTGAGCTCAATAGTTCGCAGTGTGAGGACTTTCCACTACCGGAACACGAGAATGAAGTGGTGCAAATCCCGACCAATGAAGATGATAACCCGAAAATGGCGATTATCAGGATGTTCAAGACCAAGAGGGTTGGGAGCGAGCAGGAGAATGGGGTGCAGGTAGTTTCACAGACGGCACCCACCAAAAAGACAGTTAAATGGGCCACGAATTTAGAATGGTAAATAGATAGTACAAATAAAAAAAATAAAAGTGGCCATGCTATTAAAATGTGCGACGAAAAAAAAAAAAGTGTTTGTTGTCCTCTTTCTTTCTTAACCATCCGCCATGTCTACGTTTTTCGATGAAATGAGCAAATCGTTTGCTGACGTCAAGGTCAGTGACGGTAAGATTGATACTGCTGACTTTTTACAAGCATCTGAGTCGTTGGTTAAGTTGTTTGATCTTTTAGGGTCGTCTGCATTTACTGTGGTCAAGTCAGATATGACGGGAAACATTACGAAGATACGTAACAAGTTATTAGAAGATCCAGCCAACTCCGCCACTTTACAGGATTTGGTGCTTACTGAAGCCAAGACCAAGACCAAAACTGCCACGCAAGGTTTGTTGTGGTTGTCTCGTGGGTTGCAATTTACAGCACAAGCTATGAGAGAGACAGTTGATGCTCCTGGTAAGGAATTGACCGTTACATTCACTGATGCATACACCAAGACGTTGTCTAAGTTCCATGGTATGTTGGTCAAGCCAGTTTTCAAGTTGGCGATGAAGGCGTGTCCATATAGAAAGGACTTTTTTGAAAAGTTGGGTGCTGATCAAACTAAGGTTGCTGAGCAATTACAAAAGTGGTTAGAGGCATTAGAAGGTATTGTTAAGATTATTATGGACTTTTTTGCATCTGGAAACTATGGTAAGGGTTTATAGACTATATACTTTCTTCACCGATTTTCTTTGTTGCTTCCATCAATTCGTGTAGCTGTCCGATTTGTTCAGGCGACATTTTGTCGAGATCATCTTTACTCAACTTTCCGTGCAGCCAAGACCCGCCGTCGATCTGTTTCAAGTAGTCTTGCCATTCGGTTAAGAAGCCGACGATGTGGAGGGGGTTGTCGATCTTTTTATGGTCTTTGAACTCCTTTTTCACATACTGGTCGCCCAAGTACCGCAACTCTTGGGGCAACTTGCGGTGGTGGGCACGTAAGATTGCACGGTATAATGGGAGCGGTGGGAGTATAGGGGAGGTGATTCTCTCTGGACGACGTGGTTTCACAAGTCTAACAACTGATGGGTGCATGGTGGGTGGTGTTTGTGAAATACCAAAACAAAACAATGACTTTTGCTTTTTTGGTTGAAAGCTAAAAAAAAAAATTTTATTTTTGGTTGAACATTTCCCAAATAGGAATATGTCTAAAACAAAATATTTTTACTAAAAATGGATTATGGTCGAACAACCAAGATATATATGAAGGGTTGACTTCCCACATCCCAAATAATTTTTGGGCACCACTTTCTTTTTCAACTAACGAACGATGAAATTTTTATTATTATTATTGGCCGGTGTTGCCATTGCTGAATCAAGTGTTGAAGTTGCCCCAAGTGAAGTTGTCCCAAGTGTTGAAGTTGTCCCTAGTGTTGTCCCAGTTGAAGCTGTTTCTGACTTACAAATAAAAGCCAGTGTAGCCAGTCCTGCTGCTAGTCCTACTGCTGCCACAACTTCTGGATCGTTATTTGGAGACTTGGTAGATGGACTTTTTGGTGGTGCCCAAAACTCAAGTGCGATAGCTACTCCAACCACCACTGCTACTGCTGCACAAAGTACAGGTGGGTTCTTAGATGGTTTATTTGGTGGAAGCAATACTGTTGCCAACTCTACTGGCTCTTCTGATGGAAGTTTGTCTGATTTATTTGATGAATGGTTTGGTCCATCTAACTATACCAAAACTGCAGGCGCTCCATCTTCATCTACAGGTTCGATTTTAGATGGTTTATTTGACGATTTGTTTGGCGATTCAGGGTCAAACAGTGTGTCAACAAACACGGGCTCAACCTCTTCTAGTGGCAGTTGGATTGATGATCTTTTGAACGAATTTTTGGCTCCTTCGAACAGTTCTGATTCTACTGCTCCATCATTTGACGGTGGTGACCTTTTGAATGATATTTTGGGTATTGGTGAAAACTTGGCTGAAGATTTGTTTTCCAATATTGATGGTAAGAGTATTTTGACGGGTGTTTTAGGTTTTGCTGGCGAAATTTTTGATGATTTGTTTAGCTCGTTTGGGTCTTCTAGTGGTGGGTTTTTGAGTTCATTGTTGAATTCCATTTTTGGTGACTCTGGCTTTTCTTCTTGTTCTTCTTCTTCCTCCGTGCCATCTACATCGATTTCTGATATAGTTTCTGATGTTTTTACATCACTTTTCGGTGGTATTCTTGGTGGGTCAAGTGGGTACACTGGATCTACAAGCAAAGTGTGTACTTTGAAAAAGAGATCTCTTGAGAAGAAGGAAATCAGAAAGCTTGTTAGAAAGAGTGTAAACAAAGTAATTGCCAGAAGACAACAAGCCATTGCTGAAAAGAAACAAGCCAATGCCAAAAGAGAGTCGGTAGTTTTAGCCTAGTTTGTATAATAAATACCCTTTATAAGAAAAAGTTAATACAATACGAATATTATTTTTAGAATTTCCCAACTTAGTAAGTCAAGAGCACTGACAGATTAGGGGTGGTCCCCCCTCTTGTTGTCTTTGTGTGTATTACTGTATTTGGACTTGCAATTAGGTTTATTACTGTATTGGGAATAGGAAAAAAAAATTTTATTTTCTTTTTTCTAGGTGCAAAAAAATTTCCCAATTGAGTTGTACTGTATTGTTGGAGGTTAGCAGATATATATCTACTAATTTGCTGTAAAGTAAAAAAATTTTCTGGAGATCTCTTTTGTTTCTTTTGAAGCAAACTTTCAATCATTCGTTACAAACTATAGTTCAATCATGAAAGTAACAGCTGTCAGTTCAGTGTTACTAACAGTTGCTGCATTGACCAATGCAAATGAAATTGACAAGAGAAGTTTTTTTGGTGATCTTTTTTCAGGATTAACAGGGAGTAAGGCAGCAGCTCCAGCGGCAGCTCCAGCTGCACAACCAGCTGCACAACCAACTACTCAATCACCAGCTGACCAACCAACTGTACAATCACCAGTGTC
>OGOP01002656.1_pt1 | contig 10762 bp, 9 predicted proteins | sample 1552591 | NCBI WGS metagenome assembly OGOP01 (sample SAMEA2580120, study PRJEB22360) | human gut metagenome | biome: human gut; feature: human-associated habitat; material: faeces | place: Denmark | collected 2008/2010 | reverse complement strand
TCCAAACAAACAACATAGAAGCCTGCTCATACCTAGAGCAGGCTTTCTTCGTTTAACCCCATAAAAACCACGAAAAACTTTAATTCTACCCTTCTCTGCAAAAAAGTTGGCATTTTTTTGCGCTATCACAAATATTTTTTGTAATTTTGCCTTCAAATAGGAAAATTAATATAAAAAAGAAATATTATGCTTACACTTAAACTCATCAGTGAAGAAACTGAACGTGTAGTTAAAGGTCTCGAAAAGAAGCATTTTCCAAATGCTCGTGAGGCAGTAGAGAAAGTTTTGGAGTACGACAAGATTCGTCGCGAAGCTCAGCAGAAGTTGGATAACAACAAGCAGCAGGCTAATCAGTTTGCCAAGCAGATTGGTGCCCTGATGAAGGAAGGCAAGAAAGAGGAAGCTGAGAGCGCTAAGGCTCAGGTAGCTATGCTCAAGGCTGATGCCAAGGCTCTGGAAGAGATCATGGAGAAGGCTCAGAATGATATGACCAACCAGTTGCTCGAAATCCCTAACATTCCTTGCGAGCAGGTTCCTGAAGGTAAGGATGCTGCAGACAATGTAGTTGTAAAGGAAGGCGGCGAAAAGCCTAACCTCGGCACAGACGCTCTCTGCCACTGGGATCTCCTGAAGAAGTACAACCTCGTTGACTTCGACCTCGGTGTGAAGATCACAGGCGCTGGTTTCCCTGTATATATCGGCAAGATGGCTCGCTTCCAGCGTGCCCTCGAGGCATTCTTCCTCGACGAGGCCCGCAAGAGCGGATACCTGGAGATTCAGCCTCCTTACGTAGTTAACGAGGATTCTGGTCGTGGCACAGGTCAGTTGCCAGACAAGGAGGGTCAGATGTATCACGCTAATCTCGACAACCTCTTCCTCATCCCTACAGCCGAGGTTCCTGTAACCAACATCTTCCGCGACGTTATCCTCGATGAGAAGGATCTCCCTATCAAGCGCTGCGCTTACTCTGCCTGCTTCCGTCGTGAGGCTGGTAGCTATGGCAAGGACGTTCGTGGTTTGAACCGTCTGCACCAGTTCGACAAGGTAGAGATTGTACGCATCGACAAGCCAGGTCACTCATACGAGAGCCTGAACGAGATGCTCGACCACGTAGAGAGTCTCTTGAAGAAGCTGGAGTTGCCATACCACATCCTCCGTCTCTGCGGTGGTGATATGAGCTTCACATCTTCTATCTGCTACGACTTCGAGACATGGAGTGCAGCACAGGGTCGCTGGTTGGAGGTTTCATCAGTATCTAACTTCGAGAGCTACCAAGCTAACCGACTCCACTGCCGCTACCGCCATGCAGAGGACAAGAAGATTGAGCTTTGCCACACCCTTAACGGTTCTGCTCTCGCCTTGCCACGTATCGTAGCAACCATCCTGGAGAACAATCAGACTCCAGAGGGTATCCGCGTACCTAAGGTATTGGTTCCTTACTGCGGATTCGAGATGCTCGATGACAAGAACTTCGATTAATTCGATAAAATTTAAATAAAACATATTGTACGAGGATAACTTCGGCTACCCCATAAAGGCGGCCGCAGTTATTCTTTTGCATTTTATATACCATGAGCAAACATCAAGACAACTAATAAGAAATAGAAACACAGATAGTATTCAACATAAAAAGTTAATAGCCCATGAACAAGATTATCAAGAAAATACAATACTCAGAAAAGGTATTCCGTTTCGATGTGGAAGCTCCACTCATCGCCAAGAGCCGCAAGGCTGGCAACTTCGTCATCATCCGTGTAGATAACAACAGCGAGCGCATGCCGCTGACCATCGCCGATGCCGATATAGAGAAAGGCACCATCACGCTGGTGGTACAGAAGATAGGACTTTCTTCTACCAAGCTTTGCGCTCTGAACGAGGGCGATGAGATTCACGACGTGGTGGGACCACTCGGAAACCCTACCCACATCGAGAACTTCGGTACCGTGATCTGTGCCGGTGGTGGCGTAGGTGTAGCTCCCATGCTCCCTATCATCAAGGCACTCAAGGCAGCAGGCAACCGTGTGCTCAGCGTGATTGCTGGTAGAAGCAAGGACCTCGTCATCATGGAAGATGAGGTGCGTGCATCCAGCGACGAACTCATCATCATGACCGATGATGGAAGCTACGGCGAAAAAGGCGTAGTAACCGTGGGCATCGAAAAGCTCATCAACCAGGAACATATAGATAAGGTGTTCGCCATCGGTCCTCCTATCATGATGAAGTTCTGCTGCCTCCTTACCCAGAAATACAATCTCTCTACTGATGTATCGCTTAATACCATCATGGTAGATGGTACCGGTATGTGCGGAGCCTGCCGTCTCACCATTGGCGGCAAGACCAAGTTTGTCTGCATCGATGGTCCGGAGTTTGATGGCGCCCAGGTAGATTGGGATGAGATGTTCAAGCGTATGGGCACTTTCAAGGATGTAGAGCGCGAGGAGATGGAGCACTTCGAGGAGCATCTGGCTACAGTGGATGCAGAGAAGAAGAAGGAGACTACAGACATTACGATGGATGTGGAGCCTACCGATGCACCAATAGAAGAACTGACAGACCGTAACGCAGAGTGGCGCAAGGAGTTACGTGCATCGATGAAAGCAAAGGAACGCACCGCTATCGAGCGCGTGAAGATGCCAGAGCTGGACCCAGTATATCGTGCAACTACCCGCACCGAGGAAGTAAACATCGGTTTGACCAAGGAGATGGCTTTGACAGAGGCAAAGCGCTGTCTCGACTGTCCGAAGCCTACCTGTATGGAGGGCTGCCCAGTGAGCATCAACATCCCATCCTTCATCAAGAACATCGAGCGTGGGCAGTTCCTTGCCGCAGCCAAGGTTCTGAAGAACACCTCTGCCCTCCCAGCCGTTTGTGGTCGTGTTTGTCCTCAAGAGAAACAGTGCGAGAGCAAGTGCGTACATCTCAAGATGAACGAGCCAGCCGTAGCCATCGGCTATCTGGAGCGCTTTGCAGCCGACTACGAGCGTCAGAGTGGCAACATCTCTGTGCCAGAATGCGATGAGGCAAACGGCATCAAGGTGGCGGTAGTGGGTTCAGGTCCTTCCGGCTTGAGCTTTGCCGGCGATATGGCGAAGAAGGGATTCGACGTCACCGTGTTCGAGGCTCTGCACGAGATTGGCGGTGTATTGAAATATGGTATTCCAGAGTTCCGATTGCCAAATGCCATCGTGGATGTAGAGATAGAGAATCTCCAGAAGATGGGTGTGAAGTTCATTACCGACTGCATCGTGGGCAAGACTATCTCCGTGAAGAATTTGGAAGAGCAGGGATTCAGGGGATTCTTCATTGGTTCGGGAGCAGGACTTCCTAACTTCATGAATATCCCTGGCGAGAATGCCTTGAACATCATGTCATCCAACGAGTATCTTACCCGTGTGAACCTGATGGATGCAGCCAACCCTCATACCGACACCCCTATCAACCTGGGTAAGAAGGTGGTTGTTGTAGGTGGTGGAAACACAGCGATGGACAGCTGCCGCACCGCTAAGCGTCTGGGAGCCGAGGTTACATTGGTTTATCGCCGTTCGGAGGCAGAGATGCCAGCCCGACTTGAAGAGGTAAAGCACGCCAAGGAAGAAGGCATCAACTTCATGACCTTACATAATCCAAAGGAATATGAGGCTGATGAAAAGGGCGCAGTAAAGGCAGTAGTCTTGGATGTGATGCAGCTCGGTGAGCCAGATGCCAGCGGCCGTCGCCGTCCGGAAGCTACAGGCGAGACCATCACTTTGGAGTGTGACCAGGTAATCGTAGCCGTTGGTGTAAGCCCTAATCCTCTCGTTCCTCAGAGCATCGAGGGATTGGAACTCGGCAGAAAGAATACGATTGCCGTAAATGACCAGATGCAGAGCTCTATTGAGGAAATCTATGCTGGCGGCGACATCGTAAGAGGTGGCGCTACCGTGATCCTCGCTATGGGAGATGGTAGAAAGGCTGCGCTCAACATGAGTGAGAAGCTTTTGAAGAAATAGATTTAAAAAAAACAGAACTTTCGCATGTGCGAAAGTTCTGTTTTTTTATACTATAGATTGAATCTCAAACCGAACTGGAGATTGAAATTCAACTTCTTATCCTTGAAGGTATTTTCCACATGGCTTCCGTTATCGAAATAATATTTAGCACCCGGTTCGATATACAGACCCACCTTTGGTGTGATGTCATACTGCGCACCCAGCGAAGCCTTTCCAGAGAACTGCACTCTGTCTCGCTTGGCATTCTCTTTCTTTACTCCTTCTTCTTCGGTATCATTCTTCACATTGTAATCAGCCTCAGCACCAGCCATCACATAAGCATGGAAGCCTCCACTCTGCCAGAATTCATAATTCAATCCCACCGGAATACCCACATAATGAAGCACCTGATGAACATTGTAGCTACTACTTGGTGCGTATGGATAAAAATCAGAAGAAGTGCGAGTATATACCAAACCCGTGCTCAAAGACAGACGAGGTGCAATGCCAAAGGCTACCTGCAAACCTACGGAAACCGGAGCATGATGCTTGGCATTCCCCTGTTGGCTTCTTTGAATCGCCTTATAGGATGCCAAGAGATATTCTTCTCCATATATGCCTCCAGCCGTTGGATCAGGGATGACTCCAGGCATCGGTTCTGCCATCGTTCCATAGCTAAAATCATTATAGCCTCCAGACGCATCTGAATTAACCCCTCCCAGACTTGGCGTCAGGTTTTCGGCATAGAGTTGCATCGACCAGCCAGAAACCTCTTCATTTTTTTCAAAATGATAAGATTGAGAAGCATACGCTTCCGCATGATGATCGGTAGAGCGGGTTAAGGCCTTATGATCGGATTTCTCTGCAAGCAAAGAGATTTCATTCTCAGATTCTTTTTTAAGGACATCACTCGCCTTCTTTTGAGATGCAGCGGATTGCAAATCCGCTGAAACAACGTGGGATGGAGCGGGTTGAGATGCAGCGGATTGCAAATCCGCTGAAACAACGTGGGATGGAGCGGATTGGGATGCAGCGGATTGCAAATCCGCTGAAACAACGTGGGATGGAGCGGATTGGGATGCAGCGGATTGCAAATCCGCTGAAACAGCGTGGGATGGAGCGGGTTGGGATGCAGCGGATTGCAAATCCGCTGAAACTGCGTGGGATGGAGCGGATTGAGATGCAGCGGATTGCAAATCCGCTGAAACAACGTGAGATGGAGCTGGCTGGGATACAGCCAATTGCAGATTACCCTTTTCTACATCCTCCTGATGCAGATAAACATAGCTTCCACCTATTCCCAATAATGCCACAGCTGCTGCAGCCGCAGACCATCGCTTGAAATAGACAATCCTGGCATTCTTTTTAGCCTCTGTACCAACGTGTAAATCTGTAGATTCTGAGCTTTCTGAAGCTATCGTCTGTGGATTCGACGAAACAGATTCTATATTATTCTGAGCAAGCGATTGTTCAATGCCTGCCCACAAGTCGTGGCTGACAGGCTCCTGATAGCCTGCCAACTGCTCTTGAAGTTTGCTTGTCCAATCTTGATTACTCATATTCTTTCTCGTTTATATTATTTAGATATTCATTTATTTTCTTTGCCAGAAACTTCTTGGCTCTTAGATATTGCGAAGCAGAGGTACTCTCCTTGATGCCCAGCAGATCAGCAATCTCCTTATGGCTTCTTTGCTCAAACACAAACATGTTCAGAACCAGTCGATAGCCCTCGGGCAATTCACCGATCATCTTCGTCAATACGGCAGGCGGCACCCGTTCTACCTCCGGTTCGTCGTCACTCACATCTTCCGGAACTTCATCTACGAAAGTGATGCGACTCTGCCTTCGGGTAAAGCTGATAGCCTCATTTGCCACAATCCGGAGAAACCACGCCTTCAGCGAACCTTCTCCCCTGTACTCGAAGTTGGCAATACCAGAGAAAAGTTTCACAAAACTATCCTGCACCACATCCTCCGCATCATCACGTAAAGGGACATACCTCAGCGCTACCGCCATGGCATATCCTACGTAGCGGTCGTAGAGCCGGTGCATCGCCGCCCGACTGCCGCCTTTGATGTCGTGCAAAAGTAGTTTTTCAGATTCCAATTTTCTCTATCATTTATATATTAAACGAATATCAACACAAAACCTTGCACCAAAAACCAAAATTTTTTGATGCAAGGTTGTTTTTATACCGAGATGACCATTCCCTCATTGGTGAGATAGCTTTCCTCGAAAACCTCTTTGGCTTCTTTCAGCAGAACCGTCTCATCATTATATCTCGCACTATAATGTCCCAGAAGCAACTTGCCTACCCCGGCAGCCTTTGCCACCATCGCAGCCTGCTTCGCCGTACTATGGTTGTAGATCTTAGCCCGGTCTTCCTGCTCCGAAGTATAAGTACTTTCATGATAAAGCACGGTAACCCCCTTCACCTTTTCCCAGAGATTCGGAATATATCGGGTATCACTCATATAGGCATAACTGCGAGGCGGGTCGGCAGGTGTCACCAGACGGGCATTCGGAATCACCTCGCCCTCTTCGTTGATCCAGTCAGCCCCAATCTTGATGTTGTTGATCTGACTGATTGGGATGCCGTAGTAATCTATCATATCCCTCTTGATATGAGGCAGCGTAGGCTTCTCTCTGAAGATATAGCCGCAGCATGGCAGACGATGTTTCAGAGGCACCGTCTCCACAGACAGAGAATGATCTTCGTAGATAATCTGCTGTTTCTCCGTATCTACCGGAATCATCTCCATCTCATACTCCATCGTCTGCATAAAAAAATCAATCTGTTGTTTAAACAGAGTAGCATAATCCTTTGGAGCATAGACTCTTAACTTAGATGTTCGTCCGAGCATTCCCAGTGTAGAAAGCAAGCCCATCAATCCGAAGCAATGGTCGCCATGCATGTGGGTGATGAAGATGGCATTGAGCTTGGAGAAATGGATATGGGAACGACGGAACTGCATCTGTGCACCCTCGCCACAATCTATCATATAGCACTTTCCCCGCATCTCTATGAGCTGCGAGGAAGCATTGTGTTTCAGAGTTGGCAGCGCACTGCCACACCCCAGTATATGTATCTTAAATGGTTCCAACTTAATCTAAAATTTAGAATGACAATTTACTCCTGGCGCTTGAAGACATAGATTCCCTGGGTATTCTCCAGCATCAAGCTGTCAGATCCCAGTTTGTCGATGGCAAAGGTATCCTTGTTGAGCAGGAGCTTTCCATTCAGGATTTTCCATGAAGTCCAAGGATTGGTCTCAGCCTTCACATTGTTTTTTACCTCTCCGCCTTCCAGCAAGTCGAAGTTCTTGTCGAGTGAAGTCCACTTGCCCAAGAGTGAAGTAAGATTGATGATTTTCTGTGCCATCATCTCTCCATCCTGTGCCTTGTAACCGATAAGAGCGATGCGGTCGCCTGCCAGCAAACCACCCTGCACGATGTCTGGCTGCTCATCATCGATGAAGACAGAGAGCGTATCTCCCTCATCAGAAATCAGCTCCAGATTGTGCATGGATGTTCCCTCACCACAAACACCGTAGATGGTTGAATCATCGGCAACTTCCTCCAGATCAAGGGAATCTGTAGGAGTGATTACCTGTGCGGTTTTCTTATCCTTGCAGCTATTGACAGCAAAGAGTACCACCAAAGCCATCATCATATAAACTAATCTTTTCATAATCCTTATAGTTTTTGTTGTTATAAAAACGTTCTATTTATCTTGTTTATCATGAAGCTCCTCCTATTGAAGCTTACGATTCTTTCTGAAGTCTTTCCTGTTTTTTGGCTTCATCCCACAGTTTATCCATTTCTTCCAAACTCATGTTTTTCAGATTCTTACCCTGCTTGAGCGAATGATCTTCTACATAGTTGAAACGGCGGATAAACTTCTGGTTTGTCTTCTCCAGCGCATTGTCCGGATTGAGCTTGTAGAGACGGGCTGCATTGATTACGGAGAAGAGGAAATCGCCGAGTTCCTGGGTAGAGTTTTCCTTATCTCCCTTGGCAAGTTCTGCCTTGAGTTCTTCCAGTTCTTCGTGTACCTTGTCCCATACATCCTCCTTCTCCTTCCAGTCGAAGCCCACGTTTCGTGCCTTGTCCTGAATGCGATAGGCCTTGATAAGGGATGGCAGGGAATTTGGCACACCGCTCAGAACGCGCTCGTTGCCATCTTTCTCCTGCTGCTTAATCTGCTCCCAGGTTTTCTCTACCGAGGCAGCATTCTTGGGTTTGCTGGCACCAAGAGCCAGGGTTTCTTCAGAATTGGCAGTTTCTGTCTTCCGAGTTTCTTCCGTATTGGCAGCCTTTGCCTTCCCGTTTTCTGCTTCATCAGTTTCTTTATATACCACCTGTCCTTCGTCGTTGATATACATATCAGGATTCGAAACAGTCCAGTTACCTTCCTCCTTCCAGTTGATGAAAGGATGTCGGAACATCAGTTTGTCAGCTTCCTGATTGCAGACATCGCAGATATCGAACTCGCCGTCTTCTCTACCGATGATGCTATAGAACATCACGTGCTCCAGCACATCGCCCAGCTCCTTCTTGATATCCTTGTAATCGCGCTTCATCAAGGCGTCACAAAGCTCGAAAGTCTCCTCGATGGTATTCGGACGAAGACTCTCGAATGTCTGCTTCTTATCCCATGGACACTGCAGGCGCAAACGGTCCTGCACATCCAGCAAGCGGCTGAACGCCGCTAACTTTTCTTCTTTCGTATGCATGATTGTAACCTCACATTAAAGATTGTCTTTCCATTTCTTGCCAGCCTTCGTGTTGAGGAAAATGACAAAAGACAATGCAAACACAAACATCATTACATTAAAAAACAAATATGCTTCCATAACTATTACTTTTACTTTTTATACTTCAACAAATCATTGGCACTATATGCAAGTAAGAACCCACAGATTGAACCAACAAAAAAACACACTATATTAAGCCAACCGAAATCACCTCCAATTATCAGAGGCGACAATCCTCCCACGGCAACGCTGCCAAACATCAGCTTCGCCATATCATAGAGAAAACCAGCTAGCAGTTTTCTTCTATCTTGCTCTGAAACTTCTTTTACTGCATTACTAACCATCGTTTTGTGCAAAAATTAATAATTTTGATGCAAAGATAGCATTTTTCGCTCAAAAATTCGTATCTTTGCACCGTTTTTTAAGGAAAAAGAAAGAAAAAGAATAAAAATTAGATAGAAACAATGGAATTAGCAAGTAAATACGATCCACAAGCAGTGGAAAGTAAATGGTATCAGTACTGGCTCGACAACAAGCTTTTCAGCTCTAAGCCAGATGGTCGTGAACCTTATACGGTGGTAATCCCTCCACCAAACGTAACGGGTGTGCTCCACATGGGACACATGCTCAACAATACTATCCAGGATATTCTCGTTCGCCGTGCTCGCATGGAGGGCAAGAACGCTTGTTGGGTACCTGGAACCGACCACGCCAGTATCGCTACCGAGGCTAAGGTGGTTAACCGCCTCGCCCAGCAGGGTATCAAGAAGACTGACCTTACCCGCGAGGAGTTCCTCAAGCATGCTTGGGACTGGACTCACGAGCACGGCGGCATCATCCTTAAGCAGCTCCGCAAGCTCGGTGCCAGCTGCGATTGGGACCGCACAGCATTCACCATGGACGAGACCCGCTCTCGTGCCGTTATCCACGTATTCTGCGACCTCTACCAGAAGGGACTCATCTATCGTGGCGTGCGCATGGTTAACTGGGACCCTAAGGCCCAGACTGCGCTCTCTGACGAGGAGGTTATCTATAAGGACGAGCACTCTAAGCTCTACCATCTGAAGTATTATGTAGTAGAGCAGGACTGCCAGCAGGTGGACGAGGAGAACGTGATTCACAAGGATGAGAAGGGATATTATGCAGTAGTAGCAACCACCCGTCCTGAGACCATCATGGGCGACTCTGCCATGTGTATCAACCCAGAGGATAAGAAGAATACCTGGTTGAAGGGTAAGCACGTGATTGTGCCTCTCGTAAACCGCGAGATTCCTGTCATCGAGGATACATACGTAGATATCGAGTTCGGTACCGGTTGCTTGAAGGTAACTCCAGCTCACGATATCAACGACCACGCACTCGGTTTGAAGCACGGTTTGGAAACCATCGATATCTTCAACGACAACGGTACCATCAGCGAGGCAGCAGGTCTCTATGTTGGCATGGACCGCATGGACGTGCGCAAGCAGATTTCCATCGACCTTCAGAATGCCGGCCTGATGGAGAAGATTGAGGACTATAATAATAAGGTGGGCTTCTCTGAGCGCACCAATGTGCCTATCGAGCCAAAGCTCTCTACACAGTGGTTCCTCAAGATGCAGCACTTTGCTGACATCGCCCTCCCTCCAGTAATGGACGATGACATCGAGTTCTATCCTAAGAAGTACAAGAACACCTATCGCCACTGGTTGGAGAACATCAAGGACTGGTGTATCAGCCGTCAGCTCTGGTGGGGTCACCGCATCCCAGCCTACTACTTCGACAATGCCGGCAAGAAGGATTTCGTAGTAGCTGAGACTGCAGAGGAAGCGCTGAAGCTCGCTCAGGAGAAGAACGCCAGCATCAAGGCTGAGGATCTTGAGCAGGAGAGCGACTGCCTCGACACCTGGTTCTCTTCATGGTTGTGGCCTATCTCTCTGTTTGATGGCATCGAGCATCCAGACAACGAGGAGATCAACTACTACTACCCTACTTCCGACCTCGTAACTGGTCCGGATATCATCTTCTTCTGGGTAGCACGTATGATCATGGCTGGCT
>OGOP01002649.1_pt1 | contig 10792 bp, 15 predicted proteins | sample 1552591 | NCBI WGS metagenome assembly OGOP01 (sample SAMEA2580120, study PRJEB22360) | human gut metagenome | biome: human gut; feature: human-associated habitat; material: faeces | place: Denmark | collected 2008/2010 | reverse complement strand
GGGCCGTAGGCCCCGCTTTTTTACGCTCTCCGGTAGAAAGTGCCTGTTTGACATCCGCTAAGCATCTCCTGCCCTCACCGATTTCAACCAGCGTGCCGGCAATAATCCGAACCATATTATATAAAAAGCCATTCCCGCGCACACGAATTCGAATCACTTCACCGCCATTGCACCCCATTGCCTTTTGCTTATCAAGGGATACCTCGTAAATAGTACGAACTTTTGATTTCACCTGACTGCCCGCTGAACAAAAGGCTGAAAAATCATGCTCACCGACAAGAAGGGCTGCCGCCTCTTTCATTACCTCAAAATCCAAAGGATGATATACATGATACGAATACCGGCTGTATATGGGGAGATTGATTTTCGTATTTAAAATTGTATACTCATACATTTTTTCTGTATTGCGGTATCTTGGATGATAATCCGATTCCACCTCATCTGACTTCTGCACACGAATATCATCCGGCAGATAATGATTGAGACCAATTGCAAATTTTTCCGAAGGAATCCGGCTGTTTGTATCAAACACTGCGATATTTCCATACGCATGCACACCGGAATCCGTGCGGCTCGCTCCGATTATCTCTATATCTTCTTTCAGCCATTTTCGCAATGCGCCTGTAAGCGTTCCCTCCACCGTCACTGCATTTTCCTGAATCTGCCACCCGCAGTAATTTGTTCCATCATAAGAAACAATCAATCGTATTCTCCGCATTTTCTCCTCCTACCATGGAATAAAATGAGTAATGCCAATCACACAAACCAGATAACCGAGAAGAACCCCATACGAAATCCGGTCAACCGCCCGGTACTTAAGCGGTTTCATCTTTGTACGGCCTTCTCCGCCGTGATAACACCTTGCCTCCATTGCGTTGGCAAGTTCATAAGCACGTCTGGTCGCAGATACTAAAAGCGGCACCAGAATCGATACCATGGCACGCATACGCTGCCACAATCTGCCCTCTTCAAAATCCGCACCGCGTGCACTCTGTGCATTGATAATCCGGTTCGCCTCTTCGAGAAGAATCGGGATAAAACGCAGCGCCAAGGACATCATCATCGCAAAATCGTGAACCGGCACCTTTATCTTTTCTAACGGCTTTAACAATTTTTCTATCGCATCTGTCAACTGATTTGGCGTCGTCGTATATGTCATCATCGAGGATCCGACAATCAGGTAACTCAAACGCATGGACATAAAGACAGCCTTTCGGATTCCCTGCCACGTAATGGTGATAAATTTCCAGTGAAATACCACATCGCCGCTTGTTCCAAACAAGTTAAACAATGCCGTCACAATAAGTAGAAACAGAATCGGCTTCATACCGCGTACAATGTAGCGGAGCGGGACTTTGGAAAGTACAATCACCGTTCCTAGAAATACGGTAACAACAGCATATCCAACAAAACCGCGAAACAAAAAAAGTGAAATCAAATAAGCAAGTACCCCGACCACTTTCACACGAGGGTCCAGACAGTGAATCACCGACTCTGCCGGATAAAATTGTCCGATTGTCATATCACGTAACATAATTCAATCCCCTTTTCTTATCTTGCCTGTAAAATACTGTCGACTGCTTCCTGCACAGTTATTGCATTGTGCGGCAACGTAACACCACGCCTTGCCAGTCCTTCCATCACATATGTCACCTGCGGTGCCATCAATCCAATTTTCTCTAACTCTTTATAATGAGAAAATACTTCTCCCGGTGTTGCGTCAAACGCCACCGTTCCGTGATTCATCACAATAAGACGTTCTACATACCTCGCCACATCTTCCATGCTGTGGGACACTAAAATCACCGTCAGATTCCGCTCTTTGTGCAGTTTTGCAACCAAATCAAGAATCTCATCTCTTCCACTTGGATCAAGTCCTGCCGTCGGCTCATCTAAAATCAACACCTCCGGCTCCATTGCCAGAACACCGGCGATGGCTACACGGCGTTTTTGTCCGCCGGACAATTCAAGTGGTGATACATCTAATAAATCCTCACCAATACCTACCTGTTTGAGTGCCTGAAAAGAGTTCATATCGATTTTCAGTGAATCCATACCGATATTCTTTGGTCCAAATTTCACATCATCAATCACCGTACTCTCAAACAGCTGATACTCCGGATATTGAAATACAAGTCCAACTTTACTGCGAAGTTTCTTCTTGGAAAAGTCGCTGTCATTGATGTCCTTTCCATCGTAAAAGACCGCCCCGGAAGTCGGCTTCAAAAGGCCGTTCAAATGTTGGATAAGCGTTGATTTTCCGGAACCGGTATGACCGATCAGACCAATCATTTCGCCTTGTTCAATTTTTATATTCACATCGTGAAGCGCCACTTTTTCTCCGGCACTTCCATCCTCATATCGATGCTCCAATTCATGAATAATAATCGCCATCACAAGTTCCTACTTTCCCAATTGTTTTGCAATCACATCTACCAATTCGTCTGCGGACGTAATTCCAACAGGAATTGTCATCCCCCTCTTTTTCAACTCATGCGCCAAAAGTGTTACCTGCGGCACATCCAGATGATATTTCTGCAGTGTTTCCACCTCGGCAAAAATTTCTTTTGGCTTTCCTTCCATCACGATTTCGCCCTTATTCATCACAATTACCTTGTCTGCCTCGGTAACTTCTTCCATGTAGTGCGTAATCCACAAAATCGTAATATGTTCTTCCTTATTTAATGTCTTTACGGCGTCTAACACTTCTCTTCGCCCAACCGGGTCAAGCATTGCCGTCGACTCATCTAACACAATACATTTCGGATGCATTGCCAGAATACCGGCAATTGCTACCCGCTGTTTCTGTCCACCGGACAAATGATTCGGGGACGATTTTCTTTCGTGAAGCATCCCTACTTTTTTTAGGGATTCCTCGACACGCTCCCAGATTTTTTTAGTCGGTACACCGATATTCTCCGGTCCAAACCCAACATCTTCTTCGACAACATTCTGCACAATTTGGTTGTCCGGATTCTGGAACACCATGCCGGCCCTCTTTCGCACTTCCCAAACCATATCCTTTTCTGAAGTGTCAATGCCATCCACATACATCGTTCCTTCTTCCGGAACTAAAAGGGCATTGATATGTCTGGCAAGCGTGGATTTACCGGAGCCATTATGCCCCAGTATCGCAACAAACTCGCCCGGTTTCACTTCAAAGGAGACATCGTTGACAGCAGTTTCCACAGCTATCACATTATCTTCTCCATCCCGCCGGATGTAATCAAACTTAATATGCTCTGCACGAATCAATAGTTTGTCTCCTTTCAAATTTCTCCATATGCACAAAAGGGACTGTCCGAAGGCAGTCCCCATATTTGCAGTATCTTTATACTAACTCGATTACAACTTCCATTGCAGCATCACCTTTACGTGGTCCAATCTTAATGATTCTTGTATAACCACCGTTGCGGTCTGCATACTTAGGAGCAATCTCGTCAAACAGAAGATTTGTAATATCTACTTCTTTTGTTGCTTTTTTCTTACCGGCAGTTTCTGTAGGAACTTCGGTAATTGTGTAAAGCATCTTCTTCATCTGACGTCTTGCATGAAGTCTGGAAGGATTGTCTTTCTTGATTTCCTTGTCTACAGTATCGTAAACAGTTACTTTCTTTCCGTCAACCACTTCTTTGACTCTCTTGCCATCTTTATCTTTCTGAGCAACTTTTGCTTTTACAGTAACAGTTTCATAATTATCTTTCTCTTTTACTGCCATCGCAATAAGCTTTTCAGCAATTTTACGAATTTCTTTTGCTTTCGCTTCCGTTGTAACAATCTTGCCATGATACAACAAGTTGGTTACCTGATTTCTCAGCAAAGCTTTTCTCTGGCTGGATGTTCTTCCAAGTTTTCTGTAGCCTGCCATGATATTTCCTCCTTGTTAATACTATTATTCAGATTCACCTGTACTGAGAGACAATCCAAGTTCTTTCAACTTAGCAAGTACTTCCTCAAGGGATTTACGACCCAAGTTACGAACTTTCATCATATCCTCAGCAGTCTTATTCGTCAACTCTTCTACTGTGTTGATTCCTGCTCTCTTCAAGCAGTTGTAAGAACGTACAGACAATTCCAGTTCGTCAATGTTCATATCCATAACTTTCTGGGAATCATCTTCCTCTTTCTCGACGATTACTTCAGCCATTCTCGCTTTCTCGGAAAGGTCGATGAAAGAATTCAAATGCTCACTCAACACTTTAGCAGCAAGGCTGACAGCCTCATCCGGCTCCAATGTACCGTTTGTAAATACATCTAATGTCAGCTTATCAAAGTCAGTAATCTGACCCACACGAGTATTCTCAATTTTGATATTTACTCGCTCAATCGGTGTGTAAATAGAATCAATCGGAATTACATCAATTGGCATGTCATCCCTTTTATTTCTATCCGAACTTACATATCCACGACCACTTGTTACTGTCATTTCAATGTAAAGTTTGCTGTCGGCACCGCCGTTTAATGTAGCAATGACCTGGTCGGAATTAACAATTTCGATGTCCGAGTCACACTTGATATCCGCTGCGGTCACAACACCTTCACCGGTTGCATCGATATACATCATCTTAGGAGTGTTCATATCCTCGCTGTTGTTCTTAATTGCAAGGTTCTTAATGTTCATTACAATTTCCGTAACGTCTTCTTTTACTCCCGGAATTCCGCTGAACTCATGTACCACACCATCAATCTTAATCTGGCTCACTGCGGAACCTGGTAAAGATGAAAGCATGATTCGTCTCAAAGAATTACCCAAAGTAGTTCCGTATCCTCTTTCAAGTGGTTCTACTACAAAACGTCCATATTTTTTATCTTCCGAAATTTCGGCAATTTCAATTCTAGGCTTTTCAAAATCAAACACTACTGGACCCTCCTTTTGGGTTTACTTAATTACTTAGAGTACAACTCGACAATAAGCACATCGTTTACCGGTACATCAATCTCTGCTCTTGTAGGGATTGCTTTAACAGTTCCCGACAGAGCCTCATGATCAGCCTCCAGCCAAGCAGGAACTAATCTAGCGCCTGTTACTTCAAGGATGTCTTTATATCTCTGAGCTCCTTTGAATTTCTCTTTAATCTCAATTACATCGCCAGCTTTCAACTGATAAGATGGGATGTTTACTGTTTTACCATTTACAAGTACATGTTTATGGTCAACAATCTGGCGGGCTTCTTTTCTTGTACGTCCATATCCCAAACGGAACATAACGTTATCAAGTCTCAGCTCCAAAAGAATCATCAGGTTATCACCTGTTGTTCCATATTTCAACTTCTGTGCGCGTGCAAAATAGTTACGGAAAGGTTTCTCCAAAACTCCGTAGATGAATTTTGCTTTCTGTTTCTCACGCAGCTGCTGTCCATATTCGCTTAATTTCTTTCCGGTTCTAGCATTTCTCTTGGATTTCTTGTCAATTCCCAAATATACCGGGTCAAGATCAAGAGATCTACATCTTTTCAGAACAGGTGTCATATCTCTAGCCATTCTAATTTCCTCCTAAAATTCTTGATTATACTCTTCTACGTTTTGGTGGTCTACAACCATTGTGTGGAACCGGTGTAACATCCTGAATACTTGTTACTTCAATACCGCATGCCTGAATCGCACGGATAGCTGCTTCACGACCAGTACCCGGTCCTTTAACCATTACTTCTACTGATTTCAATCCATGAGGCAACGCAGCCTTTGCTGCTGTCTCTGCTGCCATCTGAGCTGCATATGGAGTGGATTTCTTAGAACCTCTGAATCCAAGTCCACCTGCACTTGCCCAAGAGATAGCATTACCCTGCATATCTGTCAGTGTTACGATTGTATTATTAAAAGATGACTGAATATGTGCCTGTCCGCGGTCAATATTCTTTTTGACACGCTTTTTTGTCACTTTTTTTGCAGTTTGTTTAGCCACTGTCTTACCCTCCTATATTATTTCTTCTTGTTTGCTACTGTACGTTTAGGACCTTTTCTTGTTCTTGCGTTAGTCTTTGTCTTCTGACCACGAACCGGAAGTCCCTTTCTGTGACGAATACCTCTGTAGCATCCAATTTCCTGTAATCTCTTGATGTTAAGCGCAACTTCTCTACGAAGATCACCCTCAACAGTCTGTGTACGGTCGATGACATCACGAATCTTCGATACATCCTCATCTGTCAAATCTTTACAACGGATGTCCGGGTCAACATTTGCCTCAGCCAGAATTCTCTTAGAACTGGCAACACCGATGCCGTAAATATAGGTAAGACCTATTTCAACACGTTTTTCTCTTGGTAAATCTACACCACTGATACGAGCCATGTGTGCTTTGCACCTCCATTAATCTTTTTTTGTTTTTTTCTGGAAAATGTCATGCATTTTCCGTTTCCCGGATGCTTCTGCATCCTTCGCGTGCCTGTCCTTTGCAGACACCTTGCAGCCGCTTTAAATCACAACAACAATACAATGCAAGAACCTTTTTTATCTCTCTGCCAAACCTAAGCATTCTTAAAACAAAAAAGGAGAGCAAAGTACTGCTTACCGTTGCAATATCACAACATCGATAACGAATGGGGCCAGCCATTCTATGACGGTTGATGTTGTAACACAGAAAGCAAGAACTGGAATTTATAAACACGAAAACAACCCAAAGAGATTTCTTTAGGTATTCGATATATTCCTTATCCCTGTCTTTGTTTGTGTTTTGGATTCTCACAGATTACTCTGATACGACCCTTTCTTTTAATGACTTTGCATTTTTCGCAAATCGGTTTTACTGATGATCTTACTTTCACAGTAATACCCTCCTTTCAAAAAAGTCCGCTTACAAGTATAACATATGATTTTTCAAATTGCAAGCGGTATTTACAAAAAATTGGACTAGCCAATTATTTGTCACGCCAAACAATTCTTCCCTTTGTTAAATCATATGGGGACAACTCAAGTGTTACTTTGTCGCCTGGAAGAATACGGATGTAATTCATACGAAGTTTTCCGCTGATATGAGCCAATACTCTATGCCATTTTCCAACTCTACCTGAAACATTGCGTTTGGTAATTTTTCAATAACTGTTCCCTCAATTTCAATAACGTCTGCTTTTGACATTCTTTACCTCCTAATTCAATGACAAAATCTCTGGTTCACCGTCTGTGACCAATATCGTATTCTCATAATGTGCTGCATTTTTTCCATCCTGTGTCACGATTGTCCAGTCATCTTCTAACATCCATACATCATAACTGCCTGCATTAACCATCGGCTCTATCGCCAGTGTCATGCCTGCTTTTAACCGGATACCTCTTCCAAATTTCGGTTTAAAATTTGGAATTTCCGGTTCCTCATGCATCTCTGTTCCAATTCCATGTCCTACTAAATCGCGGACAACCGAAAATCCCTGACTCTCCACATACCTCTGAATCGCTGCGGAAATATCGTACAAACGATTTCCTGCTTTAGCAAAAGCAATTCCCCGAAAAAAACTTTCTTTTGTCACTTCAATCAATCGCTTTGCCTCGGCATCAATTGTTCCAACACCGTGAGTTCTTGCCGCATCGGACTGATACCCTTTGTAAATTACGCCGGCATCCAGACTCACAATATCTCCATCGAATAAATGATGTTCTTTCGATGGAATACCATGCACCACCTCATCAATAATTGACACACAGATTGAGGCAGGATACCCCTCGTATCCTTTAAAGGAAGGAATGCAGCCGGCATTACGGATAAGTTCTTCCCCTTTTCTGTCAATCTCAAGTGAAGTAATTCCCGGCGCAATGATTTCTGCCAGTTTTTCATGTACTTCGGCTAAGATTTTGCCTGCATCACGCATACACTGAATTTCCTCTTTCGACTTAATGGTTACTGCCATTGTCTGCCTCCATTTCTCTGCCTGCCTATGAAACCTTTTTAACCAAGAATTTTGGTAATCTCCGCGAATACATCCTCTAAGTCAATCGTTCCATCTACTTCTTTCAAAATACCCTCTTTGGTATAATAGTCAATCAATGGTTGAGTCTGTTCATGATAAACACGCAATCTCTGCTCTACGGTTTCCGGTTTGTCATCGTCGCGAAGAATCAATTCGCCACCGCATGCGTCACAAACACCTTCGACCTTTGTCGGATTATACTTAATATGATATGTGCCGCCACAGCTTACGCATGCACGTCTTCCCGACATACGGCGCACAATATTCTCATCCGGCACATCAACATCAATCGCATAATCCAGTTTCTCGCCAATTTTACTAAGTGCTTCTGTCAAAGCCTCAGCCTGCGGAATTGTTCTCGGAAATCCATCCAGAACATATCCCTTTTTTGCATCATCCTGAGCCAGTCTGTCAACAACAAGATCTACGACAAGCTCATCCGGAACTAAAAGTCCTTTGTCCATATATTCTTTTGCTTTTTGCCCCAATGGCGTATTTTCCTTGATATTAGCACGGAAAATATCACCGGTAGAAATATGAGGAACACCATATTTTTCAGAAATCATTTTCGCCTGGGTTCCTTTTCCGGCACCCGGAGCCCCTAACATAACAATTTTCATGACTTTATATCCTTTCCAATCATAGGCTAAAACGGCGCCAATTTGAATTTTTGTTATTCAATCAGCGCCGCTTAGCTGTAACGGTCATTCGACCGCGGTTACTTCATTATTAATTACCCAAGAAACCTTTGTAGTGGCGTACCAGTACAAGAGATTCGATCTGCTTGATTGTCTCAATAACAACGCCGACTACGATGATGAGTGATGTTCCACTAAAGGACACATCCGCACCAAATGCACCTGAGAAGAAGATTGGCAGCGCACATACGATAACCATTCCGATTGCTCCCAGGAAAATAATGCTGTTAAGTACTGTTGTCAAGTACTCTGTGGTAGGCTTACCAGGACGAATACCCGGAATGAAGCCACCCTGTTTTTTCATGTTATTGGAAATCTCCAATGGGTTAAACGTTACAGATGTATAAAAATATGCAAAGAAAATTACCAATCCAATATAAATCAACAATCCCAATGTATATTTAAATTCTGCAAAGCTTCCAATTTTGCACCAGTCACTCTGATTGCAGAGTGTAAGGAACTTCTGGAAGAATGTTGCGTCCGGACCAGTCTTTGGCTGAATACCCGCAAAACTTGCAATAACAACCGGAAGAGACATCATAGAACTTGCAAAGATTACCGGGATAACGCCCGCCGTATTTACCTTCAAAGGAATGTGGCTGGACTGTCCACCGGATACTTTATGTCCCTGAATCTTTTTTGCAAAAAGGTGTACTGTACCGGAATTCTTCTTTCACCATCCTGCAAAAATACGATGAATACAAACATGGCAACGATAATTGCAAGAATAATAACTGCAGCAATAATCTTGCTTGTTACATCCGTTGGTTTTGCAACATAGTTCTGATATAAGTTTGATAAATCATTTGGGATACGGGCAACGATGTTAATCAACAGGATAATGGAAATACCATTACCAACACCTTTTTCCGTAATCTGTTCTCCAAGCCACATCATAAATGCGGCACCTGCTGTCAAAGCGGCAACTGCGACAACAATTGCTGTTGTCATACTGCTCTGTGGATTATCCGTACCAAACAATCCCTGGTTTCTGAAACCAATTACGATTGCTGCACCTTCGATAACTGCGAGCGCAATTGAAAGGTAACGTGTGTACTCGTTAATCTTTTTACGTCCATCTTCTCCATCTTTCTGCATCTCTTCCAAACGCGGAATTGCGATTGTCAAAAGCTGTAAGATAATAGATGCAGTGATGTAAGGCGTGATGTTCAATGCAAAAATAGACATCCTTGAGAATGAACCACCTGTCATAACATCCAAAAATCCAAGGGACTGGTTGCTGTTAAACAAGTTCTGCATTACATCCGGCTTTGTACCGGGAATCGGAATATTACATCCGATTCTCACGATTACAAGACCAATCAACACATAAAGCAGTTTCATACGGATTTCTTTTGTTTTTAACGCATTTTGAATGGTTGTTAACATTAGATCACCTCTGCTTTTCCACCAGCAGCCTGAATTTTTTCAACAGCACTTGCGCTGTAAGCATTCACTTTAACATCAAGCTTTTTGGTTAATTCTCCATTTCCAAGAATCTTAACTCCATCTTTCGGATTGCTTACAATACCTTTTTCAACCAATGCAGCTACTGTTACTTCTGCACCGTCTTCAAAAGCATTCAGACGGTCTACACCAATTCCAATAATATTTTTGCTGTTGATGTTTGTAAACCCTCTCTTTGGCAATCTTCTATACAATGGCAACTGACCACCTTCAAAACCAGGTCTTGGAGCTCCTGAACGAGCTTTCTGTCCTTTATGACCTTTACCGGCAGTTTTACCATTTCCTGAACCATGACCACGGCCTCTGCGGAACTCATTGCTCTGCTTAGCGCCTTCGGCTGGCTTCAACTCTGATAAGTTCATTTTGTGCACCTCCTTGATTAGATTTCTTCAACCTTCACAAGATGTCTAATCTGCTGAATCTGACCACGTGTAGCAGCGTTATCAGGCATCTCAACTGTTTTGTTTAATTTTTTAAGGCCAAGAGCTTCTACCGTTTTTCTATGCTTTGGAATTGCACCGATGGTAGACTTGACTAATGTGATTTTCAATTTCCCTGCCATTTGTTTGCACCTCCTAGCCCAAAACTTCGTCTACGGAAATTCCGCGAAGTTTTGCTACTTCTTCCGGAGTCTTCAACTCATTCAAACCGGCAATTGTAGCAAGAACTACGTTCTGCTTATTACGGGAGCCGAGAGACTTCGTACGAATATTTTTAAATCCTGCAAGT
>OGOP01002643.1_pt1 | contig 10814 bp, 5 predicted proteins | sample 1552591 | NCBI WGS metagenome assembly OGOP01 (sample SAMEA2580120, study PRJEB22360) | human gut metagenome | biome: human gut; feature: human-associated habitat; material: faeces | place: Denmark | collected 2008/2010 | reverse complement strand
CCGGAACGAAGCGATGTACGGGTTGTGGGCCTGGGGGCGGGCCGCGGCGCGGGCGACGGCTTCCTCGCCGGAGGTGGTCCACTCGCCGTCGATGCCCACTTCCTGCAGCATCTCGACCGTGCTCTCGCAGCACAGCACATCGTCATCCACCACGAGGACCGGCAGATGGGCCAGCTCGTCGATCTGCTCGGTGGAACGGTTTTGCAGTTTCAGGAAGATGGTCACGGTGAACTTGCTGCCCTTGCCCAGCTCGCTTTCTACGTCGATGGTGCCGTTCATCATGTTCACGGCGTTCTGGGCGATGGCCATGCCGAGGCCGGTGCCCTGAATTTTGGTGGTGCGCTTGTCGTCCGCGCGGGTGAAAGGCTCGAACAGGATCTTCTGAAACTCCGGCGTCATGCCGATGCCGTTGTCTTTCACGGTGAACTGGTAGCAGCCTACGCCGGGGGAGTGGGTCGGCTGCTCGGCGATGGAAAAGACGATGCGGCCGCCGTCCGGGGTGTACTTGATGGCGTTGCTGAGGATGTTGGTGATGACTTGCTGGATGCGCAGACTGTCGCCGTAGACGTCCTCATGTTCCAGCTTGTGCAGGTGGACATCGAGGCTGTGGCCGTGGGCGGCGATGTTGCCCTTGTTGATGCCGATGAGGTCGTCCACCAGTTCGGCCAGATTGAATGCTTCCTCGTTGAGCACGACCTTGCCGCTCTCAATGCGGGACATATCCAGCACTTCGTTGATCAGGCCGAGCAGATGGTGGCTGGACTGGGTGATCTTCCCCAGACAATCGGCCACCCGCTCCGGGTTGTTGATGTTGGCCCCGGCAATGGCTGTCATGCCGACGATGGCGTTCATGGGGGTGCGGATGTCGTGGCTCATGTTGGAAAGAAACTCGGTCTTGGCGCGATTGGCGCGGTTGGCCGCGTCGTAAGCATCCTTGAGGGCCTTGCGGGAGGCGATCTCCGTCTTCTTTTCCTGCGTGACATCCTGTGCGACGAAGAGGGCCTGTTCCACCACGCCGTCCTTCCACGAGACGGGCAGAATGGCCATGGTCTTGAACTGGGTCTCATCTTTGGTGCTGTACTCGAAGCGGTAGATGTCGTCCGGGGTGCGGAGCTGCTGGCGCAGGTGAGCGGGGGAGAGGCTCTCTTCCAGCGTCCGTTCGCCGCCGATGGGCTGGAACTGCGCGAGGAAGTAGGCCACAAGGTCGTGGTAGCAGCCGCTGGAAGGACGGCTGGCGGAGGAGAGCATGTTGTAGAACGTGTATTCATCCGTGGAAAGGTTGCACAGGAAGTACCGATCCACGAGCTTGACCGTGCTTTGCAGCAGCATGTCCATGGCCTTGTTCTGCTGGGTCAGCGCGGCGATCTGGGCGGCCTCTTTTTTGGAGTCGGTGATGTCGCGGATGAAGACGATGGCATAGCGGGGGTCTCCGGCGGTCTCGCCGGGCATGACCACGTTCCGCACCCAGCGTTCCTCACCGTTCAGCCGGAGGCGGCACTCAAAGCTCAACTCCGGGCGGTTCTGCCGGAAGCGCTCGGTGATGTAGCTGCGGTCAAAGATCATGGCCACGGCGTCCCGGTCTTCGGGCGCAATGAAGCGGTCGCGGTAGGAGCAGACCAGCGCATCCCACGAGGGCTGCTCGAAGGCGCTCAGGAAGGAGGGAGCCTCCTTGAGGGGGTCGAAACGATCGGTCTGGAGATCGACGTAATATTCGCAGAGGTTGGATTCCGTGTAGGCGCGGTGGAAGGCCTCGCTCTTTTTGACGAGAAGTTCCGCCTTTTTCTCCTTGTCCACATTGACGAAAACGCCCACGAAGCGGCGGATGGTGCCGTTCAGGCGGCGGCTGGCCTCGGCGCTGTCCCGGAACCACTCATAGTGGCCGTCGGGCAGACGCATCCGGTACTCGACATCGTAGGGGCTGGCACCGGTCCGGTCAGAGAGGGCGCGATCCAGCGCGGCCAGCACCGGGCCCCGGTCATCCGGGTGGATGAGGGCAGACCAAGAGTCCAGCGTGTTGGGAAAATCCAGAACGTCGTGGTAGCCCAGCATCCGGCGGAACTCATGGCTGTAGACCACGCCGGTGGGGGAACCGGCGGGGTCACAGTCGATGTACCATATGCCGGAGCGCATGACGCTGTTGACGAGGTGGAGGTTCTGGCGGACCCAGTCCATCTGGGCGGAAAGGATCCAAATGGGGGCGCCGTCGCTGTTGGTGGAGTCCATTTTGTACAGCCGTGCAAAAATGGGCACGCCGTCCTTCGTCAGCAGCTGGCCGTCGCCGTCTGCGGTGATGAGGGGCCAGCGCTCCGGCGCCAGAAAGCTCTGGTTCTCGCCGTAGAACAGCGCCCGGAGCGAACAGCCGGTGACACGGCAGAAATCTTCGTATTCGTAACCGAGGTTCTTCAAAAAGAAACCGCTCACATCCGTGATGGTGAGCGCTTCATCATACAGGCCTGCCACTACGCCGACCGGCTGGCTGCGCTGGACGGTGTTCTGGATGGCGGCGATGCTTTCGGGGGTCAGCTTGGAGGTGTTCTGGGAGTAGAGGACATCCTCCTGCAGAGTGGTACACTCCATATGTAAATCTCCTTCGAAAAATGTCGAAAATCATACGCTTGATATTTCATTTTCATTCTACCACTGCGGAAGGGCCTTGGCAAGGGATTCGTCCATTATAATAGGTATAAGGAACCGGAAAAAACGGCTGCCGAAAACAGAAAACGGAAAAATTTTGAAAAAAGCTGTCGCAGAGTGTTGACAGGGAAGGTGGGATGTGGTAGTATGGTGCCGCAGGACGGAGGCGGACGACAGAAAGCCTACGGGCTGCAGGAAAGGTTTTCTGAATTGAATATCCTCGGCAAAGCAGTCGAAAGACTGTGACGCAAAGCTATAGGGCCTGTAAAATGGCAGCCAGTTGCTTCTCGGACAGAACACAACCATGTGGGATGTCGAGTGACCTTCATCTGAATTTCAGGTGTTGATTTGCCGAGTGTATCAGCAGATCAACACCTTTTTTCATTATAATTCTTCTCTTACGGAAGAAGGACGTCAAAACTGAATATTCTCGGCAAAGCAGTCGAAAGGCTGTGACGCAAAGCTATAGGGCCTGTAAAATGGCAGCCAGTTGCTTCTCAAAACGGACACGTGGTGCCCGCCCTTTGAGCGACCTCCATCTAGGAATACTAGGTGTCGATTTGCCGAGTGTGTTTTGGTAGATCGACACCTTTTTTCGTAGGGTCACTCAAAAGAGGGTAATACGATGCGTAACACTACGAAAAACGTCCTGAAGAACCTACTCCTGTGCGCTGCAATGTTCTGCCTGATGATGGTCATGGCAATGCCCGCACACGCTGCAACTTCCAATGGCACCGAGCTGCTGAGCCTCATCAACAACGAGCGCGCAGCCAATGGCATCGCTCCTCTGACCATCGGCAGCACCGAGCTGAACGCAGCCGCTCAGGCCCGCGCCGAAGAGCTGGCAACCAACTACTCCTACAACCGCCCCAATGGCACCCGCGAGTTCACCGTCCTCGCTGAGTACGGCGTCAACGAGATCGAAGTTGGCGAGAACTACTGGGCAGCTTCCGATTCCGCTGAAGATGTCTTCGAAACTTGGAACCGTTACGATTTCTTCCGTGCCCGCATGATGAGCAAGGACGCCACCCACGTTGGCATCGGCTACTACGAAGGCGGCGAGTACGGCAACTACTGGGTCATGATCTTCACCTACGCTCCCAACACCAGCAACAACCAGTTCGCACAGGAGCTCCTGACTCTGGTGAACAACGAGCGCGCCAAGAACGGCCTCTCCGCTCTGACTCTGGGCGATGCAAACCTGAACGCAGCCGCTGAGAAGCGCGCACAGGAAGTTGCAAAGACCGCTTCCCACACCCGCCCCGATGGCACCAACTGCTTCACCGTTCTGGGTGAGTATGGCGTCAAGCAGACCGGCGAGGGCGAAGGCGAGAACATCGGCTGGGGCGAAGCTTCTGCTCAGGAAGTGTTCGACTCTTGGATGGCTTCCGACAGCCACCGCGCAAACATTCTGAACCCCTCCGCTACCGAGATGGGCGTTGGCTACTACTTCGATGCCACTTCCGCTTGGGGCCACCAGTGGGTGCAGCTCTTCGTCTGATAAGAGCTTCTTCAAAATGATATCTCCGTGCTTCAAATAAATCCGGGGAAGGTCCGGCACGAGCATCCGCTCGTGCCGGGCTTTTTCTTTGTGCGGATTTATGCTATACTAAACTTGACCAATTGCAGAAAACAGGAGGAACCAGCGTGGAGGATTACCGCACCGTCCGGGGCACAGCCATCGGCGAATACGAAGAGAAGAAGAGCCGCTTCATTGCGCAGCTCTCGTTTGCAGACAGTGAGGAAAAGGCCGTGGCCTTTCTGGAGCAGGTGCGGGCGGCCAACCGCACGGCGCGGCACAACGTGTACGCTTACCGTCTGCGGGAGGGCAACCGGGAGCGCTATTCCGACGACGGCGAGCCCGCCAAGACGGCCGGCACCCCTGCGCTGGAGGTGCTGCAGCACAGCGGCCTGACCGACCTGATCGTGGTGGTCACCCGGTACTTCGGCGGCGTGCTGCTGGGCACGGGCGGCCTTGTCCGTGCCTACACCACCGCCACGGCCCGTGCGCTGGAAGCCGCCGAGGTCGTCACGGTGCGCAGCGTGGTGGAGCTGGAAGTCACGGTGGACTACTCGCTCTATGAGCGGGCGGCTCTGCTCATCAACGGGGCGGGGGCGAAGCTTGCAGACCCCCAGTTCACCGACCGCGTGACCCTGCGCTGGCAGATGCCCGAAGGCACTGAGCCGCCTTTGCTGGAACAGCTCCGGGAGCTGACGCGGGGCGCAGCGCAGGTGCGCGTTTCGAAGCCGTTTTACGCACCCTTTTAAGAGGTGGAAGCCAGCAGCCTGACCGCAAGGCCAAGGGCTCCTCTATTAGGGAAGCTGGCACGCGAAGCGTGACGGAGAGGTTTATTTTTTGGAATGACAGCGATTTTCCCCCTTCGACAGGGCCGTTTTGCTAAAATAGCGGCGGGGAAGGGGGCGCAGAAACGAAAGCGAGGGATTTCGGATGGATGTACGCCAGCGTACCGAAGAGATCGAGCGGCTGACCTTTGCCCCATGGGCGACCTTCAGCGATGCCAGCCGGGGCCGGGCAAGGCCGGAGCCGCAGGACCCCATCCGCCCCGTGTTCCAGCGGGACCGGGACCGCGTGCTCCACTGCAAGGCTTTTCGGCGGCTCAAGCAGAAGACGCAGGTCTTCCTCTCACCGGAAGGCGACCTCTACCGCACCCGGCTGACGCATACGCTGGAAGTTTCGCAGATCGCCCGCACCATTGCCCGCGCCCTGCGGTTGAACGAGGACCTGACCGAAGCCATCAGTCTGGCCCACGACCTTGGGCACACCCCCTTCGGCCACGCGGGCGAAAGCGCGCTGGACAAGCTCTGCCCGGACGGTTTCAAGCACTACCGCCAGAGTCTGCGGGTCGTGGATAAGCTGGAAAAGGACGGCAAGGGCCTGAACCTGACGTGGGAGGTGCGCAACGGCATCATCACCCACACCAAGGGCACGTGGGCGGCCACGCCGGAAGGGCGCATCGTTCGGATGGCGGACCAGATCGCCTTCGTCAACCACGATATCGAGGATGCGGTCCGCGCCGGGGTGCTGGACCCGGCCACCCTCCCCAAGGAGTGCACGGCGGTGCTGGGCGAGACGAAATCCCAGCGCATCACGACCATGATCAACAGCATCCTGCTCCACAGCGACGGCGATGTGGCCGTGGGCAGCGAGGAGGAAGAAGCCTTCCTCGCCCTGAAGGATTTCATGTACGCCAACGTCTACACCGACCGCACCGCCAAGCGGGAAGAGCAAAAAGTGGAAAAGGTCCTCACGGAGTTGTACGAGTATTACCTGACCCACATCGACCAGATGTCCAACTTCTACTTGCAGCTGGCCTATCAGGAGGGCAGGGACCGGGCCGTGACCGACTACATCAGCGGCATGAGCGACGAGTTCGCCATCCGAACCTTTGAGGATGTGTTCGTGCCCCGCAAGTGGCACGTATTATAAAAGGAGCAGGGAAAAGACAAAATGATCCCACACGAATATATTGAAGAGCTGACCCGCCGGACGGACATCGTGGATCTGGTGGGCAGCTATGTCCAACTGAAACGGAAGGGCCGCCTGTACGGCGGGCTGTGCCCCTTCCACAGTGAGAAGACCCCCTCGTTCTATGTTTACCCGGACACCCAGAGCTTTTACTGCTTTGGCTGCGGGGCGGGCGGCGACGCCATCACCTTTGCGAAAAAGATCAACAGCATCAGCTATGGCGAGGCCGTCAAGCTGCTGGCTGGCCGCGCCGGGATGCCGGAGCCGCAGGAGGACGACAAGACCGGGCGGATGCGCAGCCGCATCCTCTCGATGAACAAGGAGGCCGCGCGGTTCTTCCATGCCTGCCTGAACTCCACGGTGGAGGAGGCCCGTCAGGCCCGCGCCTACTGGCGCCGCCGCGGCTTGGACGATAAGACCATCGTTCGGTTCGGCCTCGGCTATGCCCCCAACGACGGACAAGCTCTGTATCAGTTCCTGCGGGATAAGGGCTACAACCAGCAGGAGCTGGACGCCAGCGGCCTGTTCAAGCGCAGCCAATCGGGCCGCATCTACTGCCTGTTCTGGAAGCGGGTCATGACGCCCATCTTCGATCTGCGCGGCAACATCATCGCCTTTGGCGGGCGCGTGCTGGACGACTCCAAACCGAAATACGTCAACAGCCCGGAAACGCTGGTCTATCATAAATCGGAGACGGTGTTCGCGCTCCAGATCGCGAAAAAGAGCGCGTCCCGGCGGTTCGTCCTCTGTGAGGGCTACATGGACGTCATCAGTATGCAGCAGGCGGGCATCGACACCGCCGTCTGCGCCTGCGGCACGGCTCTGACGCCGGAGCAGGTGCGGCTCATCAGCGAGTACGCGGAGGAGGTCATCCTCAGCTACGACTCGGACGAAGCGGGCCAGAAGGCGACCCTCCGCTCGCTGGAACTGTTCCGGAACAGCCCGGTGCGGGTGGGGGTGCTCCAGATCCCCGGCGCAAAGGACCCGGACGAGTACATCAAAAAATACGGGGCCGAGCGGTTCCAAGCCCTGCTGGACGGCGTGGGCAACGCGCTGGATTTCCGACTCAAGCGGCTGCGGGATCAATATGACCTGAAACAGGATGCCCAGCGGCTCGAATACGTCCGCGAGGCCGTGGACATGCTGGCCGAACGCTCCAACCCCACGGAGCAGGAGGTCTACGCCGGGCGGCTGGCCGAGGAGACGAACATCTCCAAAACGGCCATCATGACCCAGTTGGCTGCCGCCGTGAAAAAGGCGGGCAACAAGCGCCGCAGGGACCAGAACCGCGCCCGGCTGCACTCCGGCGAGATGAACCAGATCAGCGTCCCCTACAGCGCGGGCGGCTCACAGGCGCTGGGCGTGGCCTCGGCGGAGCAGCGGCTCCTCGCGGACGGGCCGGCGCCTCTTGGCGGCTCTGCTGCGGGAGCCGAGCTACATCCCGCAGGTGCGGGCCCAGCTCTCACCGGACAAGTTCCTGCTGCCCCAGCAGAAAGAGCTGTATCAGGCCATGCTGGACTGCCAGCAGCAGGGGGTGGAGGTCAGCCTTTCCACCCTCCACGGCTTTGTGCAGAGCGAAGAAGCACTGAATGAACTGAGCCGTCTTGCGGCACAATACAGTGATGTCAACTGTACCCCGGAAGACATCGGGTTTTATCTGGACCGCATCGCCCGCGGGACCCCCATGGCGAACAAGGCGGCCCAGATGTCGAATGAAGATCTAGAACGATATCTCCAGTCGATGCGAGAAAAAAAACAGGGCAGCGCCCCTGCGGAAGACTGAACTGCTCCCTTTCCTCCCGGCTGGAGTCGGAAGGAGAAGGAATTATGCGGAAAATGTCGCAAACAGAGGAATTGGCAAAGATCTTGGCGGCTCGCGCCCGGCGGCACACCCTGACGCCGGAACAGGTCAGCCGTGGGATGGACGAGCAGGATTATGACGTTGCCGGGCTGGATGCGCTGTATGCGGAGCTGGAAGCCCGCGGCATCCGCGTGGCCGAGGAGGAACCGGATGTCCCGCTGCTGGACGAAGCGCAGATCGGGCGGTTGGAGCATGAGCTCTCAGCGGAGGGCGTTGCGCTGGATGACCCGGTGAAAGCCTACCTGAAAGAGATCGGCCGGGTGCCGCTGCTTTCCGCCGAAGAAGAGCGGGCATTGGCCCGTGCCGCCAAGGCAGGGGACATGGAAGCACGGCAGAAGCTCAGCGAAGCGAACCTGCGGCTGGTGGTCTCGGTGGCCAAGCGCTATGCGGGCCGGGGGCTGCCCTTCCTTGACCTCATCCAAGAGGGCAACCTCGGCCTGATGAAGGCGGCGGAAAAATTTGAGCCGGACAAAGGCTTCAAGTTCTCCACCTATGCAACGTGGTGGATCCGCCAGTCCGTCACCCGCGCCATCGCCGACCAAGGCCGGACCATCCGCATCCCGGTGCATTTGGTGGAGCACATCAACCGGGTCAAAAAGACGGCAGGGGAGCTGCTTCGGAAAAACGGCCGGGAACCGACGGCGGAGGAGATCGCCGTCCGTTTGGAGATGGAGCCTGACCGGGTGCGGGAGCTTTTGCAGTTGTCGCAGGAACCCATCAGCTTGGAAACGCCGGTGGGGGAGGAGGAAGACGCCCATCTGGAGGATTTCATTCAGGATGAGGAGGCCGGGGTCCCCGTGGACGAAGCGGGCCGTCAGCTGTTGCGGCAGGAGCTGATGAACGTCCTCAAGAGCCTGACACCCCGCGAGGAGCGGGTACTGACCCTGCGGTTCGGTCTGGACGACGGCCAGCCCCGCACCTTGGAAGAGCTGGGGCGGGAGTTCAACGTCACACGGGAGCGCATCCGCCAGATCGAAGCCAAGGCCCTGCGCAAGCTCCGCCACCCCAGCCGCGCCAAACGGTTGAAGGATTATCTGGAATAAGAACGATACAAAAGCACCCTGCCGGCCGGGGTGCTTTTGCTTTGCGGAAAACAAGAGTCAACCTGTACAAAATGCACAAGGGTGTTTTAGGTGAGAACGTGCAAAAACAAAAAATCAAGGCCCAAAACAAGCAAAGCATACACGCTTCCGTGTGTGCGGAGAAAGAAGGCGCTTGACAAAAAAATTGGCCTGAAATGCGAAAAATGACTTGACAACAAGGCTTTATGGGTGTATACTGCGTTAGTATCACATAATGGCCTAGTGCGCCAAAAAGGGAGTTTGTATTCGACCGGCCGAAAGGCACGGGAGGAAAAGTTTGTGAAAAACGCCGAACTTCCTTCGAGGATACGGGTTGATTTATGTGTGTCTGCTCAAATTTGACCCGTATAACGCAACATCCGTAGAGTATAAAAGTAAGGAGTGGTTGATTTTATGATGAAAGTCAAGCCCGTAAAGCTCGGTAAAACCGAGCGCATGAGCTTCTCCCACATCGACGAAGTCATCAGTATGCCGAACCTGATCGAGGTCCAGAAGAACTCTTACCAGTGGTTCTTGGACGAAGGCCTGAAAGAGGTCTTCCACGATATCGGCACCATTGAGGACTACACCGGCAATCTGGCGCTGAGCTTCGTGGACTTCCGTCTCGATAAGGAGCCTAAGTACAGCATCAAGGAGTGCAAGGAGCGCGACGTGACCTACGCCGCCCCCCTGCGCGTGACGGCTCGTCTGCTGAACAAGGAGACTGGTGAGGTCAAGGATCAGGAGATCTTCATGGGAGATTTCCCCCTGATGACCGATGCCGGTACCTTCGTGATCAACGGTGCTGAGCGTGCGATCGTCAGCCAGCTGGTCCGTTCTCCCGGCGTATTCTACGGAGATGCCAAAGATAAAGTCGGCAACGATCTGTACAGCGCGACCATGAACCCCAACCGCGGCGCATGGCTGGAGTATGAGACCGATGCCGCCAACGTGTTCTATGTCCGCATCGATAAGAACCGCAAGCTGCCCGTCACCGTGCTGTGCCGTGCGCTGGGTCTGTCCACCAATGAGGACATCCTGAACTTCTTCGGCGACGATGAGCGCATCCTCGCCACGCTGGAAAAGGATACCACCAAGAATCAGGAAGAGGGTCTGCTGGAAGTTTACCGCAAGCTGCGCCCCGGCGAGCCTCCCACGGTGGAGTCCGCTACCAGCCAGATCAACATGCTGTTCTTCGACCCGCGCCGCTACGACCTGTCTCGTTTCGGCCGTTATAAGATGAACAAGAAGCTCTCTCTGGCCCGCCGCATCACCGGCTTTGTGGCCGCTGAGAACATCGTGGCTCCCCTGACCGGTGAGGTCATCGTCGAGGCCAACGGCAAGATTACCCGCGAGCTGGCCGAGAAGGCTGACAACGCCGGTGTGGATACCGTCGTCCTGCTGATCGAGGGTAAAAAGGTCAAGGTCATCACCAACGGCTGTGTGGACGCACAGGGCTTCTTCTCCTTTGATGTCAAGGAGTGCGGCATCAACGAGCGCTGCTCCTTCGATGAGATCAAGAAGATCCTCGACACCACCTCCGATGTGGAGGAGCAGAAGGAAATGCTCCGCCGCAACCACGACCAGCTGATCGGCCGCACCGTCACCGTGAAGGACATCCTGTCCTCCATCAACTACCTGAACGGTCTGGGCCACGGCGTCGGCACCACCGATGATATCGACCATCTGGGCAACCGCCGTATCCGCAGCGTCGGTGAGCTGCTGCAGAACCAGTTCCGCATCGGCTTCTCCCGCATGGAGCGCGTCATCC